>CENF01034224.1_pt1 | contig 37449 bp, 32 predicted proteins | sample 361291 | NCBI WGS metagenome assembly CENF01 (sample SAMEA2619399, study PRJEB7988) | marine metagenome | isolation source: saline water (ENVO:00002010), including | reverse complement strand
AACACTCTAGGTACTTTAAATATTTTAGAATCAACAAGAAATAATGCCTGTGTTAAGTCTTTATTGATAATAACTTCAGATAAGTGCTACTTAAACCAAGATTCACAAGAAGGATATAAGGAAGAGGACAAGTTAGGAGGACATGATCCGTATAGCGCGAGTAAGGCTGCTGCAGAAATAATTTCACAAAGCTATATTAAATCTTTCTTCAATAAGGATTTGAAAAGAGACATTGGTGTTGCAACTGCAAGAGCAGGAAATGTAATTGGCGGAGGCGATTGGTCGAGGGATAGAATAATTCCAGATGTTATAAGGTCATTTTATGATAAAAAACATTTAGATATTAGAAATATAAGTGGTATTAGACCCTGGCAACATGTTCTCGATTCTATATTTGGTTATTTAGAGTTAGTTGAAAAGCTCTATAAATTATCAGATGAATATAGTGGTCCATGGAATTTTGGTCCAGATAAAAACTCAATTAAATCTGTAAAATATATTTTAGAAAATTTTGAAAAGATTAATGGAAAGTTAAATTACAGAATAAATTCAGATAAATCTTATAAAGAAACCAATTTGTTATTATTAGATAGCTCAAAATCATTGAATGAGCTTAATTGGAAACCTACTTGGGACATTGATCAAAGTCTTGAATATACTTTTAATTGGTATAAAAGTTTCTATGAAGGAATAAACATGAAAGAATATACAATGCATCAGATAGATAATTATTTAACAGATAAAAAAAAGAAGAGATAAATATATGTTTAAAGATAAAACTATTTTAGTAACTGGAGGAACAGGATCTTTTGGAAGTGTTTTTGTTCCAACTATTTTAAATAATCACGATCCAAAAAAAATTATCATTTTTTCTAGAGATGAAATGAAGCAGTGGGAGATGGCAAAGAAGTTCGGAGATGATGAAAGAGTAAGATTTTTTATTGGCGATGTAAGAGATAAGGATAGGCTAAATAGAGCTCTCACTGATGTAGACTATGTAGTACATGCTGCAGCGACAAAGATTGTTCCAACTGCGGAATATAATCCATTTGAATGTGTCAAAACAAATGTAATGGGCGCCATGAATCTAATTGATGCATGTATCGATAAGGGTGTTAAAAGAGTAGTAGCATTATCAACTGATAAAGCCAGTAGCCCAATCAATCTTTATGGAGCTACAAAATTAACATCTGACAAGCTTTTTGTTGCTGGTAATGCATATTCTGGTGAACATCCTTCAAGGTTTGCTGTAGTTCGTTATGGAAATGTAATGGGTTCAAGGGGTTCTGTGATTCCATTTTTCAATTCAATTAAAGATTCTGGAGAGGTAACGATTACTGATGAACGCATGACAAGATTTATGATAACCCTTGAGCAGGGCGTAGATCTAGTTCTTAAAGCTTTTGAAGACATGATAGGTGGCGAAATTTATGTAAAAAAAATACCTTCTATGAAAGTTGTTGATTTAGCAAAAGTTGTTGCTCCAAAAGCTAAACATAAAATGATTGGAATAAGGCCAGGAGAAAAACTTCATGAACAGATGATTGGAGAAGAAGATGCTCCAACGACATTCGAATATGATGGCTATTACAAAATCTTACCAGTTATAAATAATTGGTCAGATGATGGAAATAGAATACAAGATGGTAAGAAAGTTGATGATGGGTTTATTTATGATAGTGAAACAAATAATGATTGGATGTCTCCTGAAGAATTAGAAGAATGGATTTCTAAAAATAAAGATAAGATTGGGATACTGTGATAAGTGATACCATACGGTCGTCAAGAAGTTACAAAAGAAGATATCGAATCTATCATAGATGTTCTTAAATCTGATTTTTTAACACAAGGTCCTATTGTTCCTAAATTTGAACAATCAGTTTCTAATTTCTGTGGTGCTAAGTATTCTTTTGCCGTAAATAGTGCTACAAGCGCTCTTCATTTGGCATGCCTAGCTTTAGATGTAGGTGATGGAGATGAGGTATGGACTGCTGCTAACACTTTTGTTGCAAGTTCAAATTGTGCTTTATATTGTGGCGCAACTGTAGACTTTATTGATATAGATGTTGATACGTTTAATATAAGCATTCCTGAACTTAAAAGAAAGCTAGAAATCTCAAAGAAAAAGAACAAGTTACCTAAGGTAGTAATTCCGGTCCATATGACAGGCCAATCATGTGAAATGGAAGAAATCTTTAAATTAAGCAAAGAGTATGGTTTTAAAATTATTGAGGATGCTTCTCATGCAATAGGCGGAAAATATAAAAGTAGTCATGTAGGCTCATGTAAATATAGTGATATTACTGTTTTTAGTTTTCATCCTGTAAAGATTATTACTACAGGCGAAGGAGGAATGGCATTAACTAATAATAAAGATTTAGCAAAAAAAATTGAAATGTATAGAACACATGGCATAACAAGAGACAAGGATTCAATGCAAAAAATTGACGGCCCTTGGTATTATGAACAACAAGCTCTTGGATTTAATTACAGAATGACAGATATACAAGCTGCATTAGGCCTTAGCCAAATGACAAGATTAGAGAAGTATATAAAGATAAGAAATCAGATCGCATTAAAATATGATGAATTATTAAAAGATTTTCCATTAAAAACACCAAAAGTAATTGATAATATCTATTCATCGTTCCACTTATATGTTGTCAGGATAGAGTTAGAAAAAGTTAGTAAAACTCACAAAGAAATATTTGAAAATCTCCGAGATTTAAATATCTTAGTTAATCTTCATTATATTCCTGTCTATTTACATCCTTATTATAAAAATAAACTTGGTTTCAGAACCGGTTATTGCCCAAATGCCGAAAAATATTACAGAGAAGCAATAAGCATTCCTATGTTTCCAACACTAAAGGATAAAGAAATAAAAATTGTTGTAGATGCGCTTAGCAAAGCAATTAAAAAATGAATTTAATAATAGGTACAGCTCAATTTGGATTAGATTATGGTATAGCAAATCAAGATGGCTTAATTTCTTTGGAAGAAGGAAAAAAGATTCTAGATTATTCTATTCAGAGCGGTATAGACGCAGTTGATACAGCAGTTTTATATGGTAAGAGTGAAACTAATTTAGGGATAATAGGCGTTGAAAAATTAAAAGTTATAACCAAAATTCCAAAAATCCCTAATTCTGATATAGACATATTAGAATGGGTTGAAGAGACAGTTCAGGGATCGTTAGAAAGATTAAATATAAATGAAATATATGCAGTTTTATTGCATAAACCAGATGACTTGCTAGGACCTTCAGGTAAGGAAATATATTCTGGATTGCTGGGTTTAAAAAATTCAGGAATTGTTAGTAAGATCGGAATTTCATCATATTCTATAGATGAAATTAGAAAGGTTTTAGATAGTTTTCCACTCGATATTATTCAAACACCTTTAAATATAATTGATAGAAGCTTAGTAGCATCAAATTTAATTGATGATTTAAAAAAACAAGAAATAGAAATACATGTAAGATCAATTTTTTTACAAGGAGCTTTATTGCTACCAGAAAATAAAATACCAAAAGAGTTAAATAACTGGGCTCATATATGGAGAAAATGGACTGATTGGCTTAAAGCAAATGATATCGATCCTATTCATGCATGTCTATCATATGTAAAGAGTATAAAAGGCATAGATAAGATAATTATTGGAGTAGATAGCTTGGAACAAATTATGACGATTGTTGAGAAATATAACAAAAAATCTTTAATTGATTTTCCTGATATCTCATCAGATGACCATCTCCTAATCAACCCTTCGAATTGGCAGAAAATATGAAAACTGTAGCTATAGTTCAAGCAAGAATGGGATCTATAAGGCTTCCAAAAAAAGTGATGTCTGATATAAATGGTACTCCTATGGTAGAACTTCTTTTAAAAAGATTATCTCTATCAGAAGAAATTGATCAAATTATCTTAGCAACTTCATTAAATAAAAATAATAAAGAACTTCTTGAGCATGTAAAAAAACTTGGATTTGATTGCTACGAAGGAAGTGAAAAGGATGTTTTGTCCAGATTCGCAGAGGCTGCTGAAATATTTAAGGCAGATATAGTTGTTAGAATAACAGGAGATTGTCCTTTGATAGATCCAAATTTAGTTGATGAATTTGTTAAAAAGTTTAAAGAGTCTGATTGTGATTATTTATGCAATGTAAATCCACCAACATATCCAGATGGTCTTGATGTTCAAATTACAACTATAGATAAACTCAATGAAGCAAATGCAAATGCTCATGAGGAATTTGATAGGGAGCATGTAATGCCATATATTACAAGATCTAAAACTAATACATGCATTTCTATTAAGCATTCTGAGGATCTTTCGAAAAATCGCTGGACTGTTGATGAAAAGGAGGATTTAATTGTTGTAAGATCAATTTTTAAATATTTTCAACCAAATATAGATTTTACTTGGCTAGATGTTCTAAATTTAAAGTCTAAAAAGCCAAATTTATTTCAATATAATAAAGATATAAAAAGGAATGAGGGAGCGAATATGGGTAAGGGACAAAAGTTATGGGAGCATGCTAAAGAAGTAATACCGGGAGGAAATATGTTGCTTTCCAAAAGAGCTGAATTATATCTTCCTGATCAGTGGCCTGCATATTTTAGCAAGGCTAGTGGATGTGAAGTATGGGATTTGGATGAAAATAAGTATATAGATACCTCATTAATGGGCGTTGGGCCTAATATCCTCGGATATGGTGACCCAGATGTAGATTTTGCTGTAATGGATACTATAAAGAAAGGAAATATGACTACTTTAAATTGCTCTGAAGAGGTTCAACTAGCAGATAAATTAATAGAAATTAATCCTTGGGCAGATATGGTGAGATTAGCAAGATCTGGGGGTGAGGCTAATGCAATTGCAATTAGGATTGCAAGAGCAGCTTCAGGAAAAGATAATATTGCTATTTGTGGTTATCATGGATGGCACGATTGGTACTTATCTGCAAATCTCTCCAATAATGATGGGTTAAAAGAACATTTATTAGGAGGATTAAGTCCTAATGGGGTTCCACAATCTTTAAAAGATACAGTCCATCCATTTTCTTATAATGATATTGATTACTTAACAGAGCTAATAAATAAAAAGGATATTGGAACAATAAAAATGGAAGTTTTTAGGAATATTGAACCAAAAAATAATTTTTTATCTCAAGTTAGAAAGCTTGCAACTGATAACAACATTGTTTTAATTTTTGATGAATGCACATCTGGCTTTAGAGAAACCTATGGCGGTCTTCATAAAAAATATGATGTGGAACCAGATATGGCAATGTTTGGAAAAGCGATGGGCAATGGTTATGCAATTACTGCAACGATAGGAAAAAGAGAGATAATGGAAAGCGCACAATCATCATTCATTAGTAGCACTTTTTGGACTGAAAGAATTGGACCATCAGCTGCAATAGCTACATTGAATAAAATGAAAGAAATAGAATCTTGGAAGATAATTACTGAACAAGGTAAAAAAGTAAAAAAATATTGGGAAGAACTAGCAAGTACGCATAAGGTCCCAATCAATCAAAGTGGTTTGCCTGCATTATGTACTTTTTCATTTGATAGTAATGATCATTTAGCCTATAAAACTTATTTAACACAATCTATGCTAGAAAAGGGGTATTTAGCAACGACTGGTTTTTATCTTTCAATTAAGCATACTGATGAAGTGATAGAAAGTTATATCAATGCCTTAGATCCTATATTTAAAACAATAAAACAATGTGAAGATAAAGATATGGATATTATGAAATTACTTAAGGGTCCTATTTGTCATGATGGCTTTCAAAGATTAAATTAATTTATGCATCTTTTAAAATATATAAGCAAAGTAAATGATTGGTTATGATTGTTTTTTTTAGAACAGACTTATCTCTTGAAATAGGAACTGGTCATGCAATGAGATGCCTTTCTCTTTCAAAAGAGTTTAAAAGAAAAGGCATAGTAACAAAGTTCATTTTTAGAGATTACGAAGACGGAACTCGGAGTTTAATAGAAAAGCTTTTTCCCAATTGCTACTTTATCGAATCACCGTCCAAAAAAAATAAAAATCTTAAAAGTGATGAATATAGATGGAGTCATTCAACGAAAATTGATGATGCAAAAAAGACAAAAGATATTTTAAAAGATTTCGAAGTGGATTGGTTGATCATTGATCACTATAGCATTGATAAAACTTGGGAAAATTCGATAAAAAAATATGTTAAGAATATCATGGTTATTGATGACCTATTTGATAGAGACCATTATTGCAATGCCTTAACAGATCCTTCCTCGAATCCAACCTCTTTAAAAATATATAAGAAAAGATTAAATAAATCTGCAGATCTACTTATTGGAAATAAGTACGCTTTAATTGACTCAATATATTCTGAATATAGAGATATTTATAGGAAAAGAAATTTCAAGAATCCTAGAATACTAATATTCTTTGGGGGTATTGATATTCAAGATCATACCTATGAAACTGTAAAATTTATTTCAAATGCTAATATAAAATTTTCAGAAATAGATGTAGTCGTTGGCAACAATTACCATAATAAGAATAATTTAAGAAAACTATGTCAAAAGAATAAATATAATTTAATTGTACAAACAAATAAAATGCATGAATTAATGCATAATTCTGATATTTCAATTGGTTCGGGTGGAATTACTACATGGGAGAGATGTTCATTGGGGTTACCAACATTTGTATGTCAGATTGCAAAAAATCAAGAGCAACTAATCAAAGCGGCTGCAAAAAATTCTTTAATATTTTCTCCAAATAGTAATAAAAATTTTAAAATATTTTTAAAAGACCATCTTATATCTTTTCTAAAAAATACTTCATTGCTAGAATATATTTCTAATCGGGCATTTAAAAGCATTGATGCAAAAGGTTGTAATCGAATAGTAAGTTACATAATGCAAAAATCATTAAATGCAAGATTTGCATCAATTAAAGATAGTAAAAAAATTTTTAAATGGCGTAATTCCTTTGAAGTAAGAAAGTTCTCAAGAAATAAAAAGATTATAAATATATCTGATCACAACAATTGGATAAAGAAAATACTAGCTTCTAAAAAAGAATCTTTGATAATTGTTGAAAATAATAAAGATCCAGTTGGCGTTGTAAGATTTAGTATTTTAAATGATTCTAGTGCAGAAATATCTATTTATTTAGTTCCAAAATATATTGGCAAAGGAATGGGTAATGGAGTTTTAGACAAAGCTGAGGAATTATTTTTATCAAAATTTAAAAAAATTAAAGTTATAAATGCTAATGTTTTAGCAGATAATGAAAGATCAAAATATTTATTCCTTAAAAGCAAATATGAATATAATGATTTGTGGTTTTCAAAAAAAATAAATTGATTTATAAAAAACATATTCATTGATATAAAATACTATTGAAATTACAGGTTAATATAATTGATAACAATAAATAAAAGAAAAATTGGTCCTACCCAGAAGCCATACATAATTGCTGAACTTTCCGCTAATCATAATAATGATCTTGATTTAGCTAAGAAAATAGTAATTGAAGCAAAGAAATGCGGCGCTGACGCATTAAAATTACAAACTTATACAGAAGATACAATAACACTGAATAGCAATAATGAAGATTTTTGTATTAAAGGTGGATTATGGGATGGTTATACACTTCATAATTTATATAAAGAAGCATCACTTCCTTGGGATTGGCATAAACCGCTTTTTAAGCTTGCTGAAGAAATTGGTATCACTATGTTTAGTAGTCCTTTTGATAATACAGCAATAGATTTTCTTGAAGAGCTTAATTGTCCAGCATATAAGATTGCTTCATTTGAGGCAGTAGACCATCAACTTATTGAATATGCAGCTAAGACAAAGAAGCCATTAATAATTTCGACTGGAATGGCCAATAGTCAAGAAATATCAGAGGCAATATCAGTTGCTAAAGGAGCTGGAGCAAAAGAAATTGCAATATTGCATTGTGTTAGTGGATATCCTGCGCCACCTGAGGATTATAATTTAAATACTATTAGAGATATGCTCGAAAAGTATTCACTAGTGACAGGCTTATCAGATCATACAATAGAAAATTTTACAGCTTTTGGATCAATCGCTATAGGCGCTTCTATTATTGAAAAGCATTTTACATTATCAAGAGACAATGGCGGTCCTGATGATAGCTTTTCTCTTGAGCCTAAAGATTTAAAAAATTTAGTTGATGGTTCTAACATAATATGGAAGTCACTCGGATCAGTTGATTATGGTCTAAAATCAAGCGAAAGAGGAAATGCACAATTTAGAAGATCAATATATTTTGTTAAAGATCTAAAACAAGGCCATTTAATTTCAGATAATGACATTAGAAGTGTTCGGCCAGGGTATGGATTAGAACCAAAATATTTTAAAAGTTTGCTTGGTAAGAAATTAATTAAATCAGCATTAAAAAATACTCCAGTAAAAAAAGAGTATTTTGAAGATATCTAGAAAAAATGATTTGTATATTAGATTATGGCTCAGGTAATGTAGGCTCGGTATTTAATGTTTTAAAATTTTTAGGCTATGACGCGAAAATATCAAATAAAGATGCTGATTTAAAAAATTCTACTCATTTAATTTTGCCTGGAGTTGGAGCATTTAACGCATCAATGGAAAAAATAGTTAATAAGATTCCTATGGAAATACTTGAAAATGAAGTAATAAAAAATGGCAAACCTTTCTTGGGTATATGTGTTGGTATGCAGGTTTTGGCAGATTTAGGAGTTGAAGGTGGGAATACTAAAGGATTTGGATGGATTTCTGGTGAGGTAAAACGAATTGATTCTGCAAATCAAGCGCTGCCTCATATGGGTTGGAATAATATAGAAATTAAGAAAGACACACCTATATTTAATAATTTTAAAAATATAAGTGATTTTTACTTTGTTCATAGTTATGCCTTTTTTGAGAAAAACGAAGAACATGTCCTTGCAAAAGTGGAATACGGATCAGAGATAAATGCAGTTATTAATAAAGATAATATATATGGTTTTCAATTTCATCCAGAGAAGAGTCAAAGAGCTGGCCAATTGATATTAAAAAATTTTCTTAGCATACAATGAAGAAAAAAAGATTAATTCCAGTAGTTCTATTAAGAAATGGATGGATAGTTCAAAGCAGAGATTTTTGTGAGTATCAAAATCTTGGAAATCCAGTTACAACTATTCAGAGGTTAAGTGAATGGGCGTCTGATGAAATTATTTTTATTGATATTTCTAATGATGAAGAATATGACATGAGAAGAGATGATCAAGGATATAGTAATAGGACTAATTTTGTAGATATTTTAAAAGATATTTCTAAAGCTACTTTTATGCCAATGACAGTAGGAGGCAAGATTAGATCATTGGATGATATTGAGATTAGATTAAAACATGGAGCAGATAAGGTTTGTCTAAATACGATGGCTATTGAAAATATAGATTTTATTAAAGAAGCATCTAATGAATTTGGATCTCAATGCATTGTTATATCTATAGATGCAAAAAAAATGAATGACTCGCATAAAGTTTTTTCTCATTTCGGTAAAAAAGAAACTAAATTTTCTCCAGCAGAACTCTCTATGCTAGTTGAAGAATTCGGTGCAGGAGAAATTTTTTTAAATTCCATTGATAATGATGGAGTTGGAAAAGGATATGATATTGATTTGGTTAACAATGTTTGTAAAGCTGTTAACATTCCAGTTATTGCATGCGGCGGTGTTGGAGAGTGGGACCATTTTTGTGAGGTGTTAGATAAAACTAATGTCGATGCTGTGTCAGCAGCAAATATTTTCCACTATATTGATCAAAGCGTTTTCATTGCAAAAAAGCATCTGTATGATTCAGGTTATAATTTTAGAAGACCTGATTTAATTAAGATAAAATAACATTATGAAAAAACTAAACTATTGCACTAATTGTGTCTATCCTGTGAATGCAGTTAATTTAAATCTTGATGAAAAGGGTGTTTGTACAAGTTGCAAGACAGCAATTGCATTTGAAGAGCTAAAGGATGATTTTTGGGAAGATAGGAAAAAAAGGTTTGAGAAGTTAATTTCTCAGTATCAAAAGGATGATAATTCTAATTATGATTGCTTAATACCTGTGAGTGGAGGCAAGGATAGTTATTATCAAGCTCATGTGATTGCAAATCAATATGGCCTAAAGCCTTTATTAATGACTTATCATGGTAACAATTATTTGCCAGAGGGGGACAGAAACAGAGACTTAATGAGGCATGCATTTGATGCAGATCACATTGTATGGGGACCAAGTGTTGATGTTTTAAAAAAATTAAATAAATTAACTTTTAAAATGATGGGTGATATGAATTGGCAAAATCACTGTGGAATCATGTCAGCACCAATTAATCTGGCAGTAAAGTTTAATATTCCATTGATTATATGGGGTGAAACTAATTGGGATATATCTGGAATGTATAGTCCCGATGATTTTGTTGAGTTTAGTGCTAGAGTTAGGCATGAGCATGATCTTAGGGGGTTTGAATGGTATGACATGATAGAGCATGGATTAAAAGAAAAAGATATGATCTGGGCAAAGTATCCTTCTGATGAAGAGATTTTAGAAGTTGGTGTTAGGGGCATTTATATTGGTAATTTTTTTAAATGGGATCCAAATAAACAGACTAAATTAGTCATGGAGAAATATGATTGGAAGCCGGCCGAGCAACCATTTGAAAGAACATATAGGACTATGTCAAACCTAGATGACAGATATGAAAATGGTATTCATGACTTAATGAAGTTTATTAAGTTTGGATATGGCAGAGCTTCAGATCATGCATCAAAAGATATCAGAACTGGATATATGACAAGAGATGAGGGCATTGAGATGGTTAAAAAATATGATGCTGTTGTGTCTTCAGATTTATATTACTGGCTGGAATATGTTGATATGTCAGAGGATGAATTTTGGTCTATAGCAGATACATTTAGAGACCCTAGAGTATGGTGGATAGAAGATGGAAAGTGGCATAAAGACAATATATGGGGTTCGGTAGAATCTTATGGAGAAGTTCACTTAAACAAAAAAGATCAAGAAAAATATAAACCAGATTAATTTGTCAAAACAATTAAATAATAGATATTTATGCTTAATTGAAACAGAGCTTATAGACTTTGAGCATTATAATTATTATCTTTCTGAGAGCTCCCTAAGTTCAGAAAATGAAACCTTACTTAGAGATGAGGTTATAACAAAAGAATTCTGGAATAAAAATTTAGATGTTAAAAATCATAAAAAGCTTACTAAAAAAATCTATGATTCGGTAATTTTATCTTTAACAGAAGCTTTAAATAAAAACCATAAAGAAAATCATGAAAATTTATATTGGGAGAGAATTATAGGTGTATGGACTTGGTTTTATATAAGTAATTATCTTGAAAAATATACAAGATTACAGCATGTATATGATACTAAGCCTGACTTTATGGCTATAGGGATAAATCCTAAAAAAGTAAAACCATTGAATGCTTCAATAGATTATCTCGATAGCATTAGGAATGCAGAAATCACTCATCTTCAACAATATAGTTTCATTCTTGGAGATTTATTCAAGAATAACTTTAAAACAGTTGAATTTAAGCCATACCGGGACTTAAACATTAGTTTTAAGAAACCTTATAATTTTAAAAATATAATCTTATTTATAATTCAAAAATTTATTGGTACAGGATATACATCGGGCGATTATGTTTTGTTTGCAACAAGATTTTCAAATAAAAACTTAATAAAGCTTTTTTTTAGAAGTAGATTTAAGATTCGTCCAATATATAAGAAATGGTATAAGACTAATACCTATCTTCTAAATAAAGAAACAAGAAAAAAATTAGTATTAAATAATTTTGGAAAACAGGATTGTATTATCACGAAATCTATTCTTAAAAATATAGTTTATTCAATTCCTTTAGAATTTATTGAAGGATATAAAGAAATCAAGAAGGATGTTGATCAGCAAATTAAAAAGAATTTGCCAAAAAAAATTATTACTGGGATAGGCTTTACTTTAGATACAAAATTTGCAATATGGGCTGCATCATGCAGTGAAGAGGGTAGTATTATATATGGTTGTCAGCATGGCGGTTTATATGGCGATACAAACATAATTGCTGATGAGTATTTTGAGAGAAAGCTTACTGATCATTATATATCCTGGGGCTGGGATGATGACGGGAGTATCAATAAACTCCCATCACAAATTTTTTCAGATAGGATAATTACTAAACGGGATCCAAAGAAGTTACTGTGGGTTATGACATTGGACTCTAGATATTCTTATCATATTGAAGAAATGTTAGTTGGTGAAAGATTTTATAAATATTTTGAAAATCAAAAAATATTTTTTAAAAATTTATCGCCTAATGCAAGAAAAGATCTTCTGATTAGGAGATATCCAAGCGATTTTGACTGGAATATAAGAGAGAAATTAGATTATTGCGAAGAAAATTTGGTTGATATATCTAAATCTTCTTTTGAGGATAATTTAAAACAATCAAAGCTAGTAGTCATCGATCATATTGGAGGTACAACTGCTTTAGAATGCGCCTCTTCATCAATACCATTTATCATTATTTCAGATAAAAGAGACTCAAATTTTAGAGACTCTTCAAAAGCAATTCACGAAAAATTATTAGAGGCTAATATACTATTTCATGATTATGGAAAAGCAGCAAAATACATCGACTCTATCATGGATGATATTGAAGGTTGGTGGAACGATGAAATAAGACAAAATGTACTTAATAAGTATAGAAATACATATGTCAGGACTAAAAAAGATTTTTTAAAAGAGTGGAATGATTTCTTGCTGAAATAAATTTATGAATTTAACTTTACAGAGATCCTTAATTTTAATAACAATAATATTTGCCATTAAGCCTTTTGAATTTATTGCTTCAAATATAATGGTCTCAAATAATTTTATTGATCTTTTATATCCATTACTTTTTTCAATTATCCTAATAATAATATTAATATCAATATTTTATTTATGTAGTTTTTGGTTAAAAAGAGAGCATTTAATCAGAATTATTCTAATTATGGGATTTTTATTTTATTTTCAATTTTATTGGATTGGAATATCAGATATTTTTACATCAACATTTGCTGATTCCTCCAAATTTATAGGAAAATATGTTTCATTATTTTTAATTTTTTTAATTTCGATAGTTATAGGTTTGTCATGTCAGAACAAGAAGTTCTTAAAGTACACTTTTATAATAACTACCTTGGTGCTTTTATCACAAATTGGCCTATCAATTACAAATTTTAACAAAAATACTATTGCAGAGAATATCAGTCCTCAATCATATGATTCTGGTATCTTAACTAATGAAAAGATAAGTAAAAATAATGTCTATTACATTATATTAGACGGCATGACATCTTTAGATTATTTGCAAACTCATTCTTCAATAAATACTATAGAGTACTCAAATTTTATAGATAATATAGAAGATATTAATTTCCATCATTTACCAGAAAGCAAATCAGCATATAACATTACTTATCTTACACTTGCCTCAATATTAAACTTAGATTATTTCCCAAACGATTTTTTTTATTCAGACAGGTTTTCATTTTTCCCATTTATGTTATATGAAAAAAACCCTCCTAAATTAGTTAAGGAATTGGCCGAACTAGATTATAAGTTTTTTTATTCTGGTAATAGTGGCTGGGCTAATTGTAGGCCTGAAATAATCGAGAATGCAATTTGTTTAAATAAAAGACATAAGAATATTTTAAAAAGATATTTTTCAAATGAATCAATGGTTGCTTTTTTTAGAGATTCATTGATTTTTAGAGTCCAAGATATAATTCTAGGAAATAAAAATCTTCAAATAGATGGAATCAATAACTTCTATGCTTCTATAGGAGATGATATTTCTCCTAATCAATCGTCATTTTATTTTATTCATAATTTATCACCGCATCCTCCATATTTTGATAATAGTTGTGTTATAAATTTAGGCAGCGGTAAAAAAGAATGGGGAATAATAGAAAATTACCATCAGTCAATTAATTGTGTCTTAAAAGAACTATTTATAGTTCTGGAAAAGATAAATGACAAGGATCCGAATGGCATAGTTGTAATCCAGGGTGATCATGGTACTGAGTTTAATTATGACTGGAAAAAGAATCCAGAAATTCTTAATTATGAAAATTTGCATGAGAGATTTTCAATATTTAATGCAATCAAATTGCCAGAGAATTGTGAAAAACCAATGTCTCTTCAATACGATAATGTAGATACAATCAAGCTTGTTATGTCTTGTATATATCAAACCAAGGCGCCTGAACCAAAAAATAAATCGTATGCGGGCGTTTATTGGGGGCATGAAAAGTTTGGCTATCTCACAGATGTTTCTAAAAAATTAAAAGAAGAAAATTAGTTAGAAAATTTATCTTTATATATCGTTTGCGATAGTGAGAAGATATTTGCGAAAACCCAGTATAAAACCAAGGCTGAAGAAAAATTATAAATTAGAATAAATATAACAAATGAAATTATTATGAATTTAATTAATGAATTTCTATCATTTTTAAATTTTATTTTTGAATCAACTATAGAAATAAATAGCATAAAAATAGGTAATATATTGAAACCTAATAAAGCATTATCTGGAATAGATAAATCGATTATGAATAGGAATGGGACATTTATAAGTATTTCATTATTACTCAGCATTAACATTGCAGATAAAAGTATTGGTAGTAGTAAAAAAAATCCAGCTCCTATTCCAATATTATGTATTGGGTGATAATTAAATCTTTTATATATTTTTTCGATTTCTTGGAAGCGTTTCTCTCCGCTTAGATTAGCGTCAATTTTATGAATTTCTTTGTTTATTTTGAGAATCTTTTTTGTTATTTCCTCTTCTATTTTATTAAATTTTTTTTGCAGGGGATAAAATAATACAGATATTGTAAGACTGAGCATGATAATTGCTAGACCAACAGATAAAAACACTTGAACATATATCTCAAAAATTTTATGCATTAATAAAATTAATGGAAAAAGAATTAAATTAATAATTTCTAGCATTTTCTATGCTTTTGGCGATATATAAAATAACTTTCTTTTACCATTTTTTAAGGTCATTGAGTCTTTAATTATAAAATGATTAGCAATCTCTTCAGTAAAAGCATTTAGATTATAATCTTCATAGCACTCGCTCTTATTTTTCATTAGCTTTTTAACCATTTCATCTTCTCTATCGACCCATTCTATAATCACATCACAATTATTACTTTTAAGATATGAAATAAAGATTTCATTAGGAATGTTTGATGTTATTCTTGTGTGGTGAATTAAAGCAAGACATAGAATTAAATCTGGTTTTATTCTTTGATCAAAGCTCTTTCTTTCACTGCCAAAAAATCCTTGTGATGGTGAAGCATTTGCAATATCGATAATTAATGGTGTTATATTTGAATCTATATTCATTGAAGTTCTTTTATAAAGTTTTTCAATTGCACCTGAGTCATTATCAATAGAAATAGTTTCTCTAGAAAACTTACTCAATATCTCACTGAATTCTCCAGAGTTGCATCCAATGTCAATTGTTTGAATATAATTTTTATTTGAAATATTTTTTTGTATGAACTCTTTTTTTGAAATAAAGTCCGATTCTTTATAAGAATGTGTATTTTCATATTCTGACCAATCAGTATTTATTTTTTTTAGAGTTAGGCTTTGGATTAGTCTAGTCATGCTATGAACTAAAGCAATTACCATAGTTTTTGAATGAAAATTTTGATTTCTATTCTTAGCACGAGCATTGTTTCTTTCTTTTTTAAGGATATTTTTTTCAACCCTTGATGGCAAATAGATATGCGACAAAACTCCTCTTTTAAAATATTTTGTTCCACTAAAAAATTTAATTGCCTCAGTTGGAGGGATTCCATCTAATGAAGACCTAATCAAGTTTAGATAATTAATATCCAAGTATGCTTTTAACATTAATGGAATCAAGAAATTCGAAGTAAACTGCCTATATGCACTCCACGGCTCTCCTTTACCCCATGGTTTAAATGAGGGCGTATCTATAAATATTGGTTTTGACCCAATGAATTGAATATTGTATGGAGAAGAGTCTTTGATAATCCATCCATTATTTAGACTTATTTCTAATAGCTTCAGATGATGTAATGCTGCATCTTTTAGCATAGAGAAAGTCCATTCATAGGGGTATGATATTAACTTAATTTTTTCATGTTCAATATAACCATTCCACTTCGTATTAGTGCTGTCTTTTAGTTCAAGGGATATCTCATTTGACTTTATAACATGTCCAGTTTCTACAAAATCCTTATAAAAATTTTCATTTGATAATTTTCTGAAATTATTTAGCGCTTCTTCATTTAATCCTCTGATTATCCTTTCTCCATTATTTAATTCATATACTCTGCTAGATGGATCTCTGAATGAGCCATGATCTGGTTTAATGTCTTTATTCAACATTTTTAGATTTTACTTATTGCTATTTTTTTTAAAAATTTTGCTACGCAAAGCATAAAACCATTTTCTAAATGTATAACTAATTGCAGCTATTATTCCTAATATTGCTGTCACTAGAGCGCTTCCAGATCCTGGATCAACATACGCAAAAACTGGAACTGAGAAAATGAGGAGAAATAAAAATTGTTTCATTATTTTTTAAATATTTAAAAATTCATTCTACTATATTTATCAGTGTTCTTTAAACATAACAACGTTCAATTACTTTGTTAAATGTTTAATTTACTTTGTTAAATGTTTAATTATTTGTTATTAGTTATAATGCAATTGCAAAAAATTATTTTTATTCAATGTTAAGAAAGATTCTTATTAATACGCTTTCAAATTATGTTCTTAAGGGTATTTTGATAATATTGAACATAATTGCAATTCCAATCTTTATAAATGAGCTTGGTGCAGGATTTTATGGTGTAATCGTATTGGCGGGGACACTTCTTGCAAACTTTATCGTTTTTGACTTGGGTTTTGTTGCCGGAGTAACAAAGTATGTTGCATCTTTTAAAGCAATAAATGATCAAAATAGTATCAACAAAGTTATATCTACAACCTTATTTCTGTCTATTTGTTTTGGTCTCTTTTTGTGCATTGTTCTATTTACTGCGGTAAATTTTGGATTGTTAGAATTGCTTAAAGGTAAATCAGAATATATGGCTGAATCTAAAAATATTTTTATACTCGCAGGAGTTTTATCAATAATTGCATGGCCAGCAAAAATACTTGAAGGAGCTTTACAGGGATTACAGAAATTTGTAGTTTTAAATTTCTATAAGGGTATTGGTAGGATATCGGCACTTGTACTGGCAGTATTTTGTGCAAAAAAAGGGTTTTCGACAACTCTTATATTTTTAGTATTAAATATTGATTTATTCATAATATGTCTTTCACTGTTATATGTTTTAAAAAAAGAGTTACCAGATTTATCTATTTCATATATACATATTAGTAAATCAACATTTTTTATGATTTTTTCATTTAGCGCATGGATAATGTTATCTCAGGTTGCCGTTTTAGTTGAATATCAGCTAGACACATTAATAATAGGCTTATTTTTACCAATTGCAGCTGTAGCAACATATGTAGTAATAATATACCCCTTTAGAATTATCCAACAGGTTTCTGGACTAGCTGCGTCAGCAATTATGCCAGCTGTTGCAGAAATGCATGCTTTAAAGGGCGATGACAGTATTGAACCTTTTGTAAATTTCGGCTCAAAATGGCACAACGGGCTTTTGGCTTCCGCAACTCTTGCAAGTGCAATATGTTGTTATCCATTCATTAACATTTGGATGAATGGCCAATTTAATGAATATATATGGATTGCACAACTTGCATGTATTTTTCAGTTACTTTGGCAGGCAAATGCAATGGTTGGTCAAGTTTATATTGGAGCCGGGTATTCAAAGAAAGTTGGTTTAATAGCGGTTCTTTGTGGTGTCCTTAATTTGATTTTTAGCATTATTCTTGTAAATTTAATTGGACTTGAGGGAGTAATACTTGGAACTATTTTTGCAGGCATCATTGGAGAGATTGTTTTTTTTATAACATGTTTTAAAGATTTAGGAATTAGCAGACGAAATTATGTATACGAATGTTTATTTAAAGGACAATTACCAGCTCTATCTTGTTTTGTTCTTCTATTGCCGGCATACAACCATATACAAGACATAGATAATTGGATATCTCTAATTCTTGTTTTTTCTATAATTTTAATAAGTATGCTCTTAGCATCCTTTATTTTTATTTCATCTAGAGAAGATAGAACCAATATAGTCAAATTGCTAAATCAGAGAAATGAACACTCAAAGTAAACCTTTAGTTACAATAATTACTGTTGTTTTAAACGGAGAAAAGTTTATTGAAGATGCCATCAAAAGTGTAATGAATCAAACTTATAAAAATATTGAGTATATTATTTTAGATGGAAAAAGCGTGGATAAAACAATAGATATTATAAAGAAATATGAAGAATTTATTACTTTTTTTGAAAGTAATAAAGATAATGGTTTATATAGCGCAATAAATAAAGGTATCAAGATATCTTCTGGAGAATTTATCAAAATTCTGAATTCTGATGATAAGTTACACCCAGAAGCAATTGAAAAGAATATAGATCTTTTTATGAAGGAAGATAATTTAAATCATAATTTTGTTGTTAATAGTTATTTAGAGAGAATTGATTTAAATGGTAAGCGCCTCGCAATTTGGGATAATAAAGGGAAAATCATTAATGGATACGAACAATTTTTGCATCCATCATGGCTCGTTCCAAAAAGAATTTATGAAGATAACGGTTTGTATAATGAGGAATATAAGGTTTCAGCAGATTATGAATATTATTTAAGATTAAAATCAAAAAAAATTAACTTTAGAACAATCCAAATCCCACTTGTTTCTTTTAGACCGGGTGGAATATCATATGGCTTTAAAGGTATGAAAGAAGATTTGGACATAAATCTAAAATATTTTAATTTCATTATTTCTTATTGGCATTATGTTAAAAATGTAGGCTTTAAAACTTTAAAGTTAATCAAAGATAGTATTTTTCAAAGATGATAGAAGCTTATAGAAACGTTCTAAAAGAACCAAAGTTTATTCTTATAGCTGCATATTCTTTTTTGATGTGTTTTGAATATATCTTTGTTGAAGCGCTTGGCGGCGACTCAATCTTTAAACCCTATAGAATAGCTGGAATAATACTTATAGCATATGCATTTCTTAACGCATGTTATTTAAAAAAAGTTAAGTTAGATAGCTATGACTTTTTGATAGTTCTTTTTTTTAGCATTCATTTTTTTTCAGCATTCTCGACTGCTGGACTTGATGGGTCAGGGATGTATTACACTAATCAAAATATAATCTTAATATTGTTATCATTTTTAGTATGTTTTTCTATAAAACAATTTCTTGAAAATGATATAAAGTTAATAGAATTAATAGTTTTCTTATTTATGTTGGCTACATTTATTAATGTAATTTATGCAATATATTCAGTAATATCTAACCCTGTATCTGCATTTAGAATATCAGGTTTTTATAAAGATCCTGCTATATTTGGAGTAACAGTGTCTATTCTAATAACATACTGTATTGCTCAATATTTGTATGTAGAAAATAATACGAAATTAAAAATTATAATATTTATTGTTTCAACTCTATCGTTTGGAGTATTACTTTTAGCCGCATCGAGAACGGGATTATTATCATTGTTCTTAGTTGTTTCTGTGGTGGGAGTAATGAAATTAGGCTTTATAAGAACATTAGCACTTCTTTTTATAATTATTGGTAGTTTAATTTTTGTAAATAACATTGATTTTACAAACTTTTCTCCTGAAATACAGTATGGTATTGGTAGAACATTTGATAGGTTATCCATTGAAAATACTTTGGGAGGTGGCGGGGCTGGAAGATTGCCAACTTGGAGAGCGGCATTTCTTCTATTTGAGGATAATTATTTTTTTGGAATAGGCATGGGTCAGTATCCTGAATATTCAATTCAATATGCACAACTTTTGCCAGAAGGAGTTGAGAACTCTGTTGTCTTAGAATACAACCTTGGACTTCACAGTAATTATTTAAGTGCTCTCATAGAGGGAGGAATAATTGGATTCATTGTATATGCTACTTTAAACTTTTTATGGCTGGTTAATTCAATAAAGGCATATACTTATTTGAAAGATGCTAATTCTTTATTTTTCTTATTATTCTTTATACTGATTTCTTTGTCTGGGTTTACTCAAGAAACATTCCAATTTCCATATTATTTATTTTTTTTAACAATGCTTACAATATATAACAGAACTATTCTTAGCGGAGAAACTAAAGCATGAAAGTTTACTTAGTCACTGGTGGCGCCGGTTTCATCGGATCAAATTTAGTTGAGCACTTGTGCAAAACCAATAAGGTTATAGTAATTGATGATCTTTCATCAGGTTTTGAATCAAATCTACCTGATAGCGATAACATAAGATTCATTAATGCAGATCTTATGAATTTTGATTTATATTCTATAAAAGAGCAAGTTAGCGGTGTTATACATTTAGCAGCTCAGGCTTCTGTACCTTTATCAATAGAGAAATTTAAAAATAGTTCAAACATTAATCTTCTTGGCATGACCAATATAATGGATTTTTGTGTAAATAAGTCTTTACCGTTTGTATATGCATCTTCCTCTGCAATATATGGTAATTTAAGTTTGGGAGATGATGAAGTTGAATCAAATGATATCTTAAGTCCCTATGCTTGTGATAAACACGTTATGGAAGAATATTCAAAGATGTGCTTTGATACTTATAATTTATCTAGTCTTGGATTAAGATTTTTTAATGTATATGGGCCAAAACAGGATCCTAGCAATCCTTATTCAGGAGTAATTTCTATTTTTGCAGAACAAATTATTAATAAAAGAGGAATAACAATTAATGGAGGCTATCAAACAAGAGATTTTATATATATCGATGATGTTGTCTTATGTATAATAAGCGCTTTAAAAAAGGTTAGTGAAGAAAAAATTTGTGATCAAATAAATATATTGACCGGTAAAAGTTTCTCAATTGATTTCCTTGCAGAAGAAATTTCAAGAATTACTGGAAACAAAGTTGAAATTAACTATGAGGATCTGAAGAAAGGTGATCCAGAGAAATCTCAAGGCACAATAGAAAAAATTGAAAAAGTATTAAATATTAGTATTAAAAATTTTACTGATCTTTCTAGCGGATTAGAGCAGACAATTAAATTTATAAAAAATAATAAATGAAAGATTTTGAATGGATAATTATAGGTGGTGGAATTGCTGGCATAGCCGTTGCTGAAATTCTTGCAAGAGATAAAAAATCTGTTTTACTTCTTGAAAAAAATGACTACCTAGCATCAGAAACCAGTAAAGAATTTCATGAGTGGTTTCATTCTGGGACTCTTCATACCCTCGTTCCAGATAAATTACTTACATTAAGATATCTTCTGGGTGCTACTGACGATCTGCTTGAATATTATCGAAGTTTTAAATCTATGAACCTTCATTCAACTAATTCAGGATTATCTGTAAAAGAACAAGGATGGTTTTATAAAAACTTTATCCGCTATAAATATAAAATTCATAAATATAATCCAGTTTGGATGGCAATGGTTTCTAATTCAGTAAATATTACAAATAAGGTTTCACAGCATGATTGGTTAAGAAGAAGGGCAGGAGCTGAATATGGACCATCTCAATCAAAAGTTTCAAATTGGTTGAACTTAATTCCAAAACAATTGAAATCCTCAGAGAGCTTTATGAGTATTAAAAGTCCAGATATAACTATGAATTCAAGAAAATTAATAACCGATATACTTTCTCAAGCATTGAGTAACGGCACGGAAGTTAGAATAAATCATGAGGTATTATCAATTGAAGAAAATAATAATTCAGTAGTGGTAAAAACTTCAAATGAAAATTTTTCAGGGAAAAAAGTTGTTGTATGTGCTCCAGATCTAATTTCACAATTATACAATATTCCAATAAAGGAAAGTTATGCACCTATGGCAGTTGTAGAAAACTTACAAGCTGATCAAGAAAGTTTTGTAGAGCTAGATTACTTTGTTAAAAAATGTATAAATCTACTTGTAAAACCTGATCAAGTAGGTCAGGCAGGCGGAATAAGCCTAGCTGACAAATCAAAAGTCAAAGACTATCTTGATTACTTGATAGCAGAACATAAGAAAAGATCCCCAAATATAAAAGTTGTTGATACTTATATCGGTATTAAAAAAGAACTTGTTCAAAAAGGTGAGGCAAGAAATTATCTTTATCATATTAATAATCCTTCTGATAATGTTTGGACAATAGTGCTTGGAAAATTTTCATTAGCATTTAGTATGGCGCCTGAATTCTTTAGAAGGGTTTATAATAAGAACCCTAAGAAATATTTTGAAGAAAGTTCTTTTAACTCTGATGAATTAGTTTCAAGAACTACATGGCAAGAGATTATTGAAGATTAGATCTATTAATATAAGGAGTAAATAAAAATGGGAATGATTAAAATACCTGAAAAATCATTATCTTTCTTTCAAGAAGAATTTCCAGAAATTATAGATAGCGGCAACTTGGCCGAAGGAAAGTGGAATAATAATGTTGCAGAGCTAGTCAAGAAATATACTTCTGCAAAACACGCTTCAGTTTTCAATTCAAATGGATCGGGTTTGCTAACAGCGCTTAAGATTTTTAAAGAAACTCATAATAAAAAGAAAGTTTTTTTGCAAAGCAACACAATGTATGGAGTTAAGACAATTGCATACTCTTCTGGACTTGAGATTTCAGGTTTTGTTGATAGCTCTCTTGATAACTTATTGATGCCAACAATAAATGATGTAAAGAAATTTGTAGAAAAACTTGGTAGCCCTGAAGAGAATGTTTTTTTAATTACTCATATTGGAGGATGGGTTAATCCAGACATAAAAGAGATAGCGGAATACTGTAAAAAACAAAATATTTTATTACTTGAAGATTGTGCCCATAGTTATGGTTCTCTATTAGATGGTCAACACACAGGCTTATTTGGTGATGCTGGAGTTTATTCATTCTATTCAACAAAAGCTGTTCCAGTTGGAGAGGGCGGAGTGTTAATTACAAATGATGATGATATTCAATATCACGCTTCTAAATTTATTATTTATGATAGGTTTGATCAAAAATTAAATTTAGGTGTTAATTTTAGAATGTCAGAAATTAATGCACTATTTGCTTACTCTGTTATCAAAGAATCAGAAGAAATAATAGAAAATAAAATGAAGATTGCTAGTGAATACTCAAAAATTGCTGATAAAAATGGATGGCAATATCAGGATGCAAATATCGACAATCAAAGATCGAATCTATATAAATTCATCTTGATAGCTGAAACAGATAATCCAAAAGAAGAATTTTCTCAAATTACCAAAAGAACTTCTCCTGTATATGATTATGCATTAGGTGATGATAAATCTTCTATAGCATCAAAGCATATTTGCCTTCCAATATGGTACAAATTAGAAGATGAAACAATCGATGATGTTATTAGAGAACTGAATAGGTAAGTTCAAATAAATGAAGCTTCTTTTTTTAGGTAACGCAACAAGTTGGCATGTAGTGCCATGGGTTAACTTTTTTGCAAATAATCATAGAACATCTTTATTTTCTTTCATAGAACCATATGCACACTCCTCAGATATTAAGAATGTTGAGTTAGTTATTTCAAATGGTTTTTTTGGATTAATCTTAAAACTTTTTAAGATTAAAAAAGATAACCTATATAAACTAAATAGAATATTATCAATACCAATAGCTTGTATATGGCTATCTATTTATGTAAAAAAAAACAAAATTGAAGTTATTCATGCTCATTCTGTTTTTTATGGATTTGTAGCTTTTTTTATATTTTCTGGCAAACCTATAGTTTTTACCCCGATGGGTTCAGATGTTTTGGTAAATCCTAAGAAAAGTCTTCTATATAAACTGATGACTAGAATCGCCTATGTTAGGCCTTCAATAGTTACAGGAGATTCTTATTTAATTCAAAAAACTGGAATAAACTATGGCGCAGATAAGAAAAATAATTATGTTATCCAAAATGGGGTAAATAAAACCATATTTTATCCAATGGAAAAGAACAGTGACTTATTAAATTACTATAATATTTCTCATGAAGAGACTGTCTTTTATAGTCCAAGGCAGCTTGAAGAACTTTATAATATCGACATTATTATCAATTCACTATATGAAATTAAAAATAAAGGATATTCATTTAAATGTATGTTTTCATATGGTCCAGAGTCAACATACACCATAGAACTAAAAGAAAGGATAAAAGAATATAACCTTGAATCAAATATTATTTGGCTTGATTTACTTTCGCATTCTGAGATGGCTGAACATTATAATTTATCAGATTTAGTAATATCAGTTCCATCGTCTGACAGTTCCCCTAGAAGTGTTTATGAGGCTGCGTTTTGTAAAAAACCAATTATAACTAGTGACATAAAATGGACATATGAATTCTTTGGCAATGATAGTTCTCTTATAAGAGTTCCTGTCAGGAATCAAGATTCTTTAACAAATTTACTAATAGAATTTATTCTTGATAAATCAAAATTCACTTCTTATGCAGATAATACAAATAAAATTGCAAAAGAACATTTTGATTTTGAAATTAATATGAAAGAGATGGAAAGTCTTTTATATACTTTATGCAATGAAAAATAAAAAGAAAATACTTCTCACATACGGTACAAGACCTGAAGCTATTAAGATGGCTCCTCTTTATCATGAATTAAAAAAAGATAATTCTTTTATTGTTGAAACATGTGTTACAGCTCAACACAGGTCAATGCTTGATAATGTTCTTAATGTTTTTGATATTATTCCCAACCATGACCTAAATTTAATGAAAGAAAATCAACAACTAGTTAATTTAACCTCAGAGATACTTACAAATCTATCAAGTGTTTTAAAGAAATTTGTGCCTGATTTAGTACTTGTTCATGGCGACACTACAACTGCAATGGCTTCAGCATTGGCAGCATTCTATGAAGGAATTAAGATAGGTCATATTGAGGCTGGCTTAAGAACTTACCAGATTCATTCCCCATATCCAGAGGAGCTTAATAGACAAATTATATCTAGAATGACTGACCTTCATTTTGCACCTACAGAAATTTGTAAAAAAAATATTATTAATGAAAGACCCAATAATTCTATAGTTGAAATCACTGGTAATACAGTTATTGATGCTTTGTTCATGGCTAAGGATAAAATTGAAAATGATAAAAAGATTAACAGCAAAATTAAAGAAAATTTAAATAAGGTAATTAATACTAAATTAGATGATACAAAATATGTTCTTATTACTGGTCATAGAAGGGAGAACTTTGGAAATTCTTTTATAAATATTTGTGAATCGATCAAGGCTTTAGCTAACAATTATGAAGACGTTCATTTTATCTATCCAGTACATTTAAATCCAAATGTTCAAAAACCAGTTTATGAAATTTTAGATGATTTAAGTAATGTTCACTTAATTGAACCACAAGGATATTTGGAGTTTGTTTATCTTATGACCAAATGCCATTTTATACTTACAGACAGTGGAGGTATTCAAGAGGAAGCACCTAGTCTTATGAAACCAGTTTTGGTTATGAGAGATACCACTGAGCGCCCTGAAGCTATTAAAAGTGGTGGAGTAAAACTTGTTGGTTCCCAAAAAGATGAAATTATTAGAGAATCGATGAAATTATTAGATTCAGAAAAAGAATATTCTTCTATGTGTATTAATCATAATCCTTATGGAGATGGAAATGCTTCCTATAGAATAGGACAAATAATCAAGAAAAACATATGAAAGAGAAGTTAATTAATATAATTGGTTTAGGATATATAGGATTGCCAACAGCGGCTATATTATCTAAAAATGGATTCAAAGTTTATGGCACTGATTTAAATAAAGATATAGTAGATACAATCAATAAAGGCGAAATTCATATTACCGAACCTGATCTTGATAAATTGGTAAAAGAATCAGTCAAATCAGGAAATCTAAAAGCATTTATAAACCCTCAACCTTCAGACATATATATTATTTGTGTTCCAACTCCTTTAAAGAAAGAGGGTGGGCTACTCAAACCTGAAATTGGTTTTGTAGAATCAGCCGCAGAATCTTTATCATCAATTTTAAAAGATGGGGATATGGTTATTCTTGAATCTACCTCGCCAATTGGAACAACAAAATTTATTTCAAATCATTTAAAAAATAATGGCGTCGATGTTGAGAATATTAATTTTGCATATTGTCCTGAAAGAGTTTTGCCAGGCTCTATCATTAAAGAATTGGTAAGAAACGATAGAGTTGTTGGTGGTATTAATTCAGAATCTACAAAAAAAGCAGCCGATTTTTATAGAAGTTTTGTTGAGGGAAGTGTTTATGAAACCACATCAGAAACAGCTGAGATGTGTAAACTAACTGAAAACAGTTTTAGAGATGTAAATATAGCTTTTGCAAATGAACTTTCAATTATTTGTGACAAAGAAAAAATTGATGTAAATGAATTGATATCTTTAGCTAATAAACATCCTAGAGTTGATATATTAGAGCCTGGTCCAGGTGTCGGAGGACACTGTATTGCAGTAGACCCATGGTTTATTGCATCACAAAATCCAGACATTTCTAAACTAATACAGACATCAAGACATGTGAATGAAAATAAAAAGGATTGGGTTATAGATCAAATTTTGAATAAAATTAAAGATATTTCAGCAGATACAAATGATAATCCCTTATGTGCATGTTATGGCCTCTCGTATAAACCCAATATAGAAGATTGCAGAGAATCCCCAGCATTAGAAATTGTTGAAAGACTTACTAAAAATAATAAAAATATTATTGCAGTTGATCCTTATATATCTTCTAAAGATGGAATCAACTTAAAAAGCATCGAATATGCTATTAGAAATGCGGATTTACACATTTTTTTAGTAAAACATTCTGAATTTGATTCTTTAAAAGACAGTAAAGAGTTTAATAAAGATAACATATTAGATTTCTGTAGATTATTTAATTAATCATAAAATGACCAAAAATAGAAAGCATTATATAAAAGAAAGATATTCAAAATATTGGATAAATGCTAGAAAAGATATCTATAAAATTACTCCTTATGATAAAGCAGTTATTAAGCTACTTAAAAGCCTGCCTTCATTTAAGATTTTAGAAGTTGGTATTGGAACAGGTGAAGTAATTGCTGAATCATTTATAAGTGACAAAGAGGTTAACGGTGTAGATATTTCAGATAACTTGATAAGCAGATGTAAAGAATTATTTCCAAAGATAAATGCAGAGGTTGGTGATGCTGAGAATCTATTCTTTAAAGATGCTTTATTTGATTTAGTATATTGTATTCACACTACCTGGTACTTTCCTGATCTAAAAAAAGCAATTTTTGAAATGCTCAGAGTCACAAAAAAGGGTGGGTATGTTGTTTTTGATATTCAAAATATTCAAAATTATGAAATAAATAAAAATTATAAGAAACATAAATATGAAAACTCTAATTTTTTTGGGAAATTCTATAAAACTTGTAAAAATTTTATAAAGTTTATTTTACGAAATGGAATTATTGAATGGGATTTTGCTATTTATGAAGTTCCATCAAATCCTTTCTCAATAATAAATGAATTAAGGCTTAAAAAAATTGATGATTTCAAAACCCTTATACCTATGGAAAAAGATAACTTAACAACTTTGATTGAGATTCAGTCAGATTTTGATAAGTACCCGCGAATAATTTTTTTAATTAAGGTTTAAATTTTTCTAGCTTGATTAATCTTCATTCTCAAAGAAGGTCTTTCAATTAAAATCCAAGAGAGAGCTCCAATAATTATTGTTGAGATAATAGCTATTAAATATTGAATTTCACCAGTGCCATATTTATATAGGATAAAGTTTATAATTGGCATATGAAAGATATAAACACCATAAGAAATATCGTTCTTTTTAAGAAGTCTATTCGACAGAGTTGGCATTAAAAAAGCAAAATTAATTACTATAGCAATCATTAAAAAATAACTAATTGGATTAATTGAATTACCCCAGCCTATTCCTAAATAATAATCAGATAGAATATATGTCCCAATAAATACTAGAAATAGTATAAAAATATTTATATTCAAAATAGGCTTTAAGTATTCCTTAAATCTTGCAAAAAATGCTCCACAAAGAAACATATAAAACCATGGTACGAAGGTGTAACTAAACATTTTCATCATAAAACTATCATGATTATTTGATATCGAGTTAAATATATTCAGGATAATAAAAAATATAAGTACTAAAAAGATTATAATTTTTCTTTGTTGCATAATTTTGTAAACTAAAGGGAATAGAAAATAAAATTGTAATTCAACAGACACAGTCCACAATGCTCCATTTAATGCGCCTAGACCAAATCCTCTTAAGAAATCAGCATTATAAAATTGAAAAAATGTTAATTGAGATAAAAGCCAAGCAAATGCATCAATCTTATTTACCTCAACAGTGTTGAGGTAGCCTGAAACAAAAACCAAACCTAATGATAGGAATAAACATACCCATAAGGCAGGATACAATCTTAAAAATCTTTTATAGTAAAAGTTTCTTAATGGATTAGGATTTTTAAATGAACTCTCATAAGATCCGTAAATTAAATAACCACTTAAAAAGAAAAAAATTGGAACACCAGGAACAATATAAAGATACGAAAAAATAAAATATTCATGTTCTAGATATATAGCTGCATGAGTTAGTGCAACCTGCAATGCTGCAAATAACCTTAATAAATCGAAATTATTGACAGAGCTAGACTTAGATTTATTCACTTACAATATCTAATGTTTTTTCTGCGATTTCAAATATTTCATCTATAGGTATGGGACTTTTTCCAGCTTTTATTGAGGTAACAAATTCATTAATGCAGTTTGCTTGACCTTTATCCTGAAAAAATGTGCTCATTTTCTTAAAATCATTAAATCCATAACCTTTTAGATATTTAAAGTTCTGTAAGTCTAATATTTTTCCATCACTATATACTTTAATATTTTCTTTAATTGATTTTGAAGAACCATTTGAAAAATAGTTTATACAGCCAATGGAACCATTCTTAAAAGAAACATTAATTATGGCCGTATCTTTTTTATATGATTTGTTATTATTATTCTCCATATAATTTGATGTAATTTTGCTAATTGGCGATTTTGCCATAAATCTCATCAAGTCAATATAATGACAAGCTTCACCTAAAATTCTTCCTCCACCAATTAAAGGATCTTGAGTCCAATGTTCGGGGTCTATAAATCCGGCATTCATAGTCATAATGAAACTTACGGGATTAAGATTTGGATTAACTAGACTATTAATTTTTTTTATAAATTTAGAATACCTTCTATTGTATCCAACCATCAGAATAGGATTTTTACCTTCTTTATTCATTTTCTTAATAGCATCTTTTATATTATCTAGACCTTTTTTATTGATTGATAAAGGCTTTTCAACAAATACATTTTTATTTGCTAAAATTGATTTAGTCACAAGCTCTGAATGCGAATCATGCCTAGATGCAATTACAACTGTATTGATTTCTTTATTTTCTAGAATATTTTCTATCTTGGTTTCTGTATTACAAAAACCATGTTTTTTAGCTTGAATAGTTCCATCTATGCTTCCTTGTGTCACAAGCGTATCAAGGAAAGCCCCTGTTTTTTTAAGATTAGGGATTAGAACTCTTGAAGCGTAATTACCAGCACCAATAAATGCAATACATGGCTCAACTCCATCTTTATTTGAAGAATCTTTAAAATTTATTGTTGTATTTTTTTTGATTGGACTAGAGCTATATTCTAAAAGAAGTCCAAGAGTATCTTTATTTTCGATTAGATCCTTATAAGCCTCTTTAACATCCTTGAACTCAACAATCTTTGATATTAAATTAGAAACATCAAGCTTATGATTTTTCATTAAATCTAAAATTGCAATAAAATTTCTTTGTTCAGTCCATCTAACAAAACCAAAAGGATAATCATTGCCTTTGTTCTCATAGCTTGAGTCATATCTACCAGGTCCATAGGAACAAGAAACTTGAAATGTTAGTTCTTTTTCATAAAAATCTGATCTATCAATATTAAGCCCTGCAACACCAACAAGAATAACTCTTCCTCTTTGTCTGGACATTTGTGCAGCATTTTTAACTGGATCATTTGATTGAGTTGTTGTGGTTATGATAACTCCGTCGACGCCGTTACCATTACTAAATGCAATACCTTCTGAAACAGGGTTACTATCTTTACTAATTAAAAGTGTTTGAGCTCCATATTTTTTTGCTATTTCTAGTTTTGAATTATCATAATCCATAGCTAGAACTTTACATCCATTTGCTATCAATATTTGGGTAGTAAGCAAACCGATCAATCCCGCACCAATAACTACAAAGGACTCACCTATAGTTGGCTTAGCAAGCCTAATTCCTTGAAGTGCAATACTTCCAATTACAACAAAGGCAGCTGACGATAAATCAACACCATCAGGCACTTTGGCGCAAAGATTTTTGGATACTTTAAAAATTTCTGCATGCGGTCCGTTAGATACTACAATATCACCGATACTAAAATCATTAACATTTTCACCAATTTCAATAATTTCACCAACATTGCTGTATCCAAGTGGAATAGGTTGATTCAATTTTGATTGAACAGCTTCAATTGTTGAGCCTAGCCCATCTGTTTTAATCTTATCTAAAACCATTTTTACTTTTTCAGGTTGCTGTTTTGCTTTACCTAAATATGATGATTTTCCGAATTCAACTAGCATTTTTTCAGTGCCAGCAGATATCAAGCTCATTTTTGACTTAATAATTACATGGTTCTTTGATATGGAAGGATAGGGTATTTCAATGGTATCAGTAGTTCCATCTTTAATGTTTTGAATTACCTGCTTCATTTTAAAAGATTAAATAATAGAGAATATAATTTCGAACATGATTATACTATAAACTTTTAAATATGAAATTAATCAAGAAAATTAGAAAGCTCTTAAAGAGTATATCTTTATATATTAATACTATTAAATATATGAAGCTTGATCAGATTTTATACAGAATTTTATTTGCTATAAGAAAGGTCAATATTAATAAAAATATAGAAATTCCAAATATAAGAGACTCATCATTTGCTCTGAAGGATTATATTTACAAGAATAATAGTACTAATAATGGAAAGTCATTTACTTTTCTAAATTTAAATTATGTATTCGAAGAAAAGATTGATTGGAATTTATCAAAAATGCCAAAATTATGGCTATATAACTTGCATTATTTTGATTTTATAAATTCAAAAGATTTATTAAATGATATTAGTTTGTCTAATAATTTAATAAGGCATTGGATATATGAAAACAAAAGTATTAGAGGAGAGGGATGGGAGCCATATACTCTTTCACTCAGAATTGTTAATTGGATTAAATGGTCATTAACTTATAAGAAGTTAAATGAAGAAGAGTTAGCAAGTTTATTTCAACAAACCTTTTTTTTAAGCAAGAATATTGAATATCATATATATGGCAATCACCTTATTGCAAACGCTAAAGCATTAATGTTTGCGGGCATTTTTTTTAATGAACATAAAAACAATAACTTTAAAACACTAGGCGAGGAACTATTTAATTCTCAGATTAAAGAGCAAATTTTAGAAGATGGGGCTCATTTTGAACTAAGCCCAATGTATCATCAGATTATTTTTGAAGATATATTGGATATTATTAATATATATCAAGCATTTGAAGAAACAATTCCTCAAAAATGGATAGATATTGCTAAAGCTATGCAGAAATGGGCACGTGCAATGAGTCACCCTGACCAAGGGATCGCTTTTTTTAATGATGCTGCACACAAAATAGCACCAAGCTTAAGTGATATTGAATCATATGCTGCTAGATTAGGTTTAGAATTCAATGAAGATGATTTCAAAATAAGAAATCTTAAGCAATCAGGATATGTAATTTATAATTCTGAAGATGCTAAGTTAATTTTTGACTGTGGTCAAATAGGGCCTGATTATATTCCTGGGCATGGACATGCTGATCTGTTTTCTATTGAGTTATCGATATTCAGAAAAAGATTAATTGTAAATGGAGGAACTTCAACATATGAAATTTCTAAAAAACGTGATTTTGAAAGGAGTTCTGCTGCTCATTCTACAGTTGAGATTGATGGGAAAAACTCTTCAGAGGTATGGAGTAGTTTTAGAGTTGCAAGAAGAGCATATCCTAAAAATGTGATCATTGATAACTCAAATGATGAAATTAATATTTCAGCATTAAATGATTCTTTTAGAGGATATTTAAATGAAAGAATTTTAAAAATTAAGAAAAATTCACTGAAAATCCAAGATTCCATTGAAGGTAAATTTAAAAATGCAATATCAAGACTTATTCTTCATCCAGAAGTATATGCTAGAAAGGTAAATGATAAATTAATAATTTTAAGATTCTTAAATGAAAAGGAAGAGATAAGAGTTACTAGCGATACTGCGCTGAATATTGGAAAAACTTCATATTCTCCAGAATTCGGCAAGACAATAGAAACTAATTATATTTATTGCAGATTTATAGAAGATAAATTAAAAGTTAATATATCTTGGTAAAAATGCATATTTTATTCTTTTCACAATATTTTCCGCCAGAAGTTCATGCTCCTGCAAGCAGAACTTATGATCATTGCAAGGAATGGATTTCAAGAGGCCATAAAGTTACTGTTATTACAGTCGCTCCAAATCACCCAAAAGGAAAGATATATAAAGGATATAAAAATAAAGTATGGCAATCTGAAGTTATTGACGGAATTAAGGTTATAAGAGTATGGAGTTTAATCTCTCCTAATCAGGGCTTATTCAGAAGAATAATTGGATATATGACCTTTTTCCCAACATCAATTATTTCTGGAATATTTGTAAGAGATGTAGATTTAATAATCGGAACATCGCCTCAAATATTTTCACCATTAGCTGCATGGATAGTTAGCTTTTTTAAAAGGGCTCCATGGGTCTTTGAGATAAGAGATATCTTGTCCGAATCACTAAAAGCTGTGAATTTGATTAACAATAATTTCTTATTAAATTTTCTTGAGAAATTTGAAATATTTCTTTATAAACGTGCCAACTCAATTGTTGTAGTTACAAATGGCTTCAAACAAACCCTTGTAGATCAAGGAATAAATATAAATAAGATCAACGTCGTAACTAATGGAGTGAATTTAAACAAATTCAAAGTAATAGAAAAAGATACTAATTTATTAAATTCACTTGATATTAAAGATTGTTTTGTAGCAGGTTATATAGGAACACATGGCCTTGCTCATGGTTTAGATACGATTTTGTATGCTGCTAAAGATCTGCAAGATAAAAAAAATATTAAAAATATAAAGTTTCTTTTTTTGGGTGATGGGGCAAATAAAAAATTTCTGGTCAATCTTTCAAAAGAGCTTGATTTAAAAAATACTATTTTTTTAGATACTGTTCCTAGGGATCAGGTCCATTTATATTGGTCAATATTAGATGTTTCTATAATCCACTTAAGAAAAACAAAAATGTTTAATACTTTTATACCATCAAAGATTTTTGAATGTATGGCTATGGGTATTCCTTTGTTGCATTGCGTGGGTGGAGAATCATCCGACATAGTTTCATCTAATAAAATTGGAAGAGTGATTGAGGGTGACAATAAGAATCTTTTAGTCTCTAATATATTTGAAATGAGTATAAATGAATCAGAGATGACAGGCTATAGAAAGGCTTGTATTGAGTCTTCAAAAAAATACAATAGAAAAAATTTGTCAGAAAAAATGCTTAATATTTTCGAAGATCTTCTCTAAAAGCTGATAGACATAAAAATAGGTATAAATTTTTGACTTTAGTTGAATATATAAAGAATAATATGAATTATGAAAAAAGATAAATTATGTTTGGTAACTGGTGGCTTTGATCCTATTCATTCAGGCCATATAGAATATTTAAAAGAAAGCAAAAAGTTATCTGATTATCTTGTTGTGGGGCTAAATTCCCATAATTGGTTAAAAAGAAAAAAAGGGTGTGCTTTTATGCCATGGGAAGAGAGGTATGAGATCTTAAAAAATATTAATTGTGTCAATGAGGTGATTCCTTTTGATGATAATGATAATTCTGCAATAGATGCAATATCTAAATGTTTAAAAATATCAGATAAAGTTATTTTTTCAAATGGAGGAGACAGAGGAAAGGAAAATATACCAGAATTAGAAAAGTTTAAAGATAATAAGAATGTAGAATTTGTATTTGGTATAGGCGGAACAAATAAAATGAATAGTAGCTCATGGATTATAGATAACTTTATAAAAGAATATAATCTCCAAAATAATAAATATAATGTTCTAAAAATAGAGGCTCCTTGGGGAGGGCATGACACTATAGTAGATCATGAGGAATACAAGCTTAAGCAACTATTTGTTACTCCGGGAGCAAAATTAAGTCTGCAATATCATCATCATAGGTCAGAGCATTGGGTTATAGCTAGCGGTGTAGCTTCTGTCCAGCTTGGAGATAATATTACCGATTTAAAAGCAGGTGAATATATTCATATTCCTGTTGGTGAAAAGCATAGAATTTCAAATAATACAGATAAAGACTTAATTATAGTGGAAGTTCAATATGGAGACATTTTAGAAGAATCTGACATTGTTCGTTTAGAAGATAGTTTTGGTAGAGCTTAGTGACGAAGCATAATATTTTAATTTTTGGAGCAGGTTATGTTGGATTATCAATTGCCTCTCTTTTGGCCAACAAAAACAATATCACTATCTTTGATATTAATAATAATAAGATTAACTTAATTAATGATGGCATCTCTCCAATTATTGATTATGAAATTGAAAAATTTCTAAAAAATAATAAGAATAAAATAAAAGGGGTTTCAGAGCCTAATAAATATATTAAAGAAGCAGATTTTTGTATTATTTGTGTACCAACTGATTTTGATGAAAAAAAGAAATCATTCAACACTGACTCAATAGATAAGGTAATTAAATTAATAAATACTATTAATAAAAATGTGCCTATAGTTATAAAATCAACAGTGCCAATAGGGTATACAAAAAAAATTAAGGAAAAAATTGATTCTAATGAAATAATATTTTCACCAGAATTCCTTAGAGAAGGAAATGCATTGACTGATAATCAATATCCTTCCAGAATAATAGTAGGCTCAGATTCAGAAAATGCTAGAGAATTTGCAAAGATCTTAAAAAATTCTTCAAAAGAACCAAATGTTAAAATTTTATTAATGAATTCATCTGATGCAGAGGCAACTAAACTTTTTTCAAATAGTTTCTTGGCAATGAAAGTAGCTTTTTATAATGAATTAGATAATTTAGCGTTAGAGAATAATTTAGATGCAGAAAAGATAATTTTGGGTATGAGTCTAGATCATAGAATCGGTAACCTATACAACAACCCATCATTTGGCTATGGAGGGTATTGTTTACCTAAGGATATAAAGCAACTTAGCAATCATTATAAAGAAACACCCCAAAGCATTATTAATTCCATAATAGAATCTAACTCCATAAGAAAGAATTTTATTATAGATAAAATAATTAAAAAAAATGAAGAAAAAATTGGCATCTATTTATTGGATATGAAAAAGAATGCTGATAATAATAGGAATTCAGCTATTATCGATATTGTTCAAGGCCTAATAAAACATAATAAAAAAATTATTATTTTTGATCCTAAGATAAAAAAGAGCCCATTCAAAGAATGTTCGCTTGAAGATAATTTTAATAATTTTGTTGCAAATTGCGATCTTATTATTACAAATAGATTAGATAACAAAATAAGTAAATTTAAAGAAAAAGTTTTTACAAGAGATATCTTTGGAGCTGATTAGTGATCGAGATTAAAAAAATTTCTAAAGAAAAACCATATAAAAAGTTTTTAGAGTACTATGAGAAAGCTTTAGATAATAATCAAAGTATGATTTATGCAATAAATGTTAGTTCTTATGATATTGATTCTAAAGAGGTTGAATCCAGGATGGTAAATTTAAAATATATTATTGATAATGAGTGGACCTTTTTTTCAAATTATCAGTCTCCAAAGGCGCTTCAATTTCAAAAACATGATCAAATTTCAGTTATATTTTATTGGGATTCCATTGATGTTCAAATAAGAGTTAAAGCAAAGGTGGGAAAATCAAATGATAATTTGTCTGATGAGCATTTTAAATCTAGAGCTAACGAAAAAAATGCTTTAGCTATTTCATCCATGCAATCAAGTAAGATTAACTCATATAAGAATGTTGTTGATAACTATAATGAAATTCTTGCTAAAAATGATCAAGTATCAAAAAGACCAAATTATTGGGGCGGCTTTTCATTTGTGCCTTATTACTTTGAATTTTGGGAAGGGCATAAAAATAGAATAAATAAGAGGAATGTATATTCTTTAGAAAAAGATATATGGAAAAATTATTATCTTCAACCTTAAGATTAATATTTTGCCAAATATTTATATTGAGTATAAAATACACACCAAATATGCATAAAATTTCAAACACAATTCTTAAAATTTAATCTTTTGTTCATTTCATCTCTTTGAGGAAAATCACATAGCTACTTCTAAAAAAAACTCAGTTCCAATAAACGAAAAAATTAAAGCAGATAAAGTTATGCTTATACTAAGTGATGGCACTAAGCAGGGTATAACTAGCAAAAAAGATGCCTTAGATCAGGCAAACAAAGAGGAGTTAGATTTAGTTCAAGTTTCTTCACCAGATGCTGAGCCTGTGGTATGTAAAATTTTTGATTATGGGAAACATATATTTGAAAAGAAAAAAAATAGCTCAGGGCCAAAAATAAGAGTTAAAAAGAGAACAACAAAAGAGATAAAATTTAGACCATCCACAGATATAGGAGATTATGAAATTAAATTAAAAAAGATTAAAAGCTTTATTCTTTCAGGAGATAAGACTAAAATAAGCGTCCGATTTAGAGGAAGAGAGATTTTGAATAGCAATCTTGGGTTAGAACTACTTAATAAAATAGTTGAAGAGCTTAAAGATATAGCACAAGTTGACCAAGAGGCATCTCTTGAAGGAAGACAACTACAAATGTTACTTTCGCCTTTAAAGAAAAAGAATTAATTAGATATTATTAATTATGGGATATAAGATAAAAACACATTCTGGGGCAGCCAAACGTTTTAAAAAAACTGGTTCATCTGTTAAAAGCAGAGGAGCAAATAGGAATCATATACTTACAAAACAATCCACAAAAAGAAAGAGACACAATAGGGGCTTAAATAAACTTTCTGGTACAGTTTTAAAGATGGCCTCAAAACTTATTAA
>CENF01091264.1_pt1 | contig 38244 bp, 48 predicted proteins | sample 361291 | NCBI WGS metagenome assembly CENF01 (sample SAMEA2619399, study PRJEB7988) | marine metagenome | isolation source: saline water (ENVO:00002010), including | reverse complement strand
GTCATCCGCGCTCGATTTGTGCCTAGCGCTAGAAAATCTGGACCCTTAACGTCTTTTAGAACCTAGGCTGAAGCAGTTAACGAATAAGCCTTTGCTGATTACTCCGTCTGATTTGGCAAGGCTGAAAGGTGTCTCTTTGCCTGCGGTTTCTCAGCGCATCAAGCGCGGGGGATTGGCTGAGGCTGTTGTTGAGGTTGACGGTAAAAAGCTGATCCATAAAGACAAGGCCCTAGAGCTGTGGGATATGTCACGCCTAGGGCGACCACCTGCGGGGCTAGTCGATGCGACCAAGCAGCCGCATGATGTAGCCGCTGCGCTTGTCGATGCGACGCCGTCCGAAGCGGTCCCCCCGTTGGCGGTGTCTAAGGCAAAGCGTGAGTTCTACTTGGCGGAACTGGCACGGCTCCAGGTTGAGCAGCAGAGCGGGGAGCTCCTGGCTGCTGACGCTGTCAAGGCGTCTGCTTTCGCTATGGGTCGTGCCATCCGTGAGGGGTTGGCGAACCTGGCTGATCGGTTGAGTTATGAGCTTGCGGGCGAAAGCGACGAATCGGTGATTAACAAAGTGCTCACTGATGAGCACCGGCAGGTGTTGGAAGAACTTGCAAAGGTCACGGCATGAATTCATGGGAAACAGGATTTACCGACGGGCTGAGGCCAGATGAGCCGCTGACGGTTAGCGAATTTGCCGACAAGCACATCAGGCTCAGTTCAAAATCAAGCGCAGAACCCGGGCCGTGGCGAACTAGCAGAACGCCATTCTTGAGAGAGGTGATGGATGAGTTGAGCGCCGGCAGTTTGACTGAGCGTGTTGTGCTTATGTTTGGAGCGCAGACCGGGAAAACTTCCGCAGGGCTGAATTGGCTTGCCTACTTGATAGCGCATAACCCGGGGCCGGTTTTGTGTGTCCAGCCGACTTTGGAGATGTGCAAGCGCTTGTCAAAGCAGCGGCTAGAGGACCTGATCAAAGACACGCCGATTGTTAATGAAAAGATTGCGCCGGCACGCGCGCGAGATAGTGACACGACACTTTTTAGTAAGACATTCCCCGGCGGGATCATGCTCCTTACCGGGGCCAATAGTCCAACGGGACTCAGGTCTGCTCCTTGTAAGAACATCTTCCTTGATGAGGTCGACGCGTACCCCGTCACCGCAGAAGGTGACGCCATCGAGCTTGCAATTAAGCGCGCGTCGACGTTTTCCAAGCGAAAGATCCTAATTACCAGCACCCCGACGATTAAGCACTTCTCCCGCGTTGAGGCTGAATATGAGCGCAGCGATCAGCGCCGCTGGTTTGTACCTTGCCCCCACTGCGGCTGGGAGCAGGTGCTGAGGTTCCCTCAGCTGAAATGGGAGAAAGATCGGCCTGAGACTGCTGAGTATGAATGCGAGAAATGCGGGGAACGATTCGGCGAACGCTGCAAAACTGAACTGTTGCGGAAAGGCCGCTGGCTGAGAACAGGGCCAGAGAATCGCAAGATTGCAGGCTTCCATCTTTCGTCGCTTTGTTCGCCGCTGGGTTGGCTGAGCTGGGCTGAGTTGGCGGACGAGTTTCTACGCGCGAAGGGCAACGCTGCGACGCTGCAGACGTTTGTGAATACCCGCCTTGGGGAAACCTTCGAGCCTGACCATGTGGCCAAGGTCAGCGCAGAGGGCCTGCTGCAGAGGGTTGATGATTACGCAGAAGGGACAGTGCCTGTTGATGTTGTCCTGATCACGCAGGGCGTTGATGTGCAGCAGGACCGCCTAGAGATCTCGACCTGGGGATGGGGGCCAGGTGAGACGGCCTATCTCATCGATCATCAGCAGCTGTGGGGTGATCCGATCCGTCCTGAGGTGTGGCAACAGCTAGACGCACTGATCACTACTGAGTGGCAACGAGTGGATGGCTACAAGCTGCGCTCAAAGGCAACGGCTGTTGATTCTGGATTTATGACGGCGACCGTCTACCAGTACGCACGCGAGCGGCAAGCCTTGGGAGTAATTGCCATTAAGGGGCAGAGCGTACGCAATAAGCCACCCCTAGGGAAGCCTGTACGGGTCGACATCAACCGCAAGGGCCAGACGCTTAAAAAGGGCGGGACGGTTTACCCGGTCGGTTCTGACACGATCAAATCCCTGTTGATCGGTCGGTTAAAGATCACAGAGCCAGAGGTAAAGGGCTCCCTGCATTTTCACCGCACGACAGCAGAGGAATACTTCAAACAGTTGACAGCCGAAAGGCAGCAAAGAAAGACCAGTAAGACAGGGGTTGTCAGCTATGAATGGGTCTTGACGCCGGGGATGCGCGCTGAGGCTCTCGATTGCATGGTGTATGCCTACGCGGCAGTGCATCGCTGCTATCAGTTATTTGACCGCCGGAGCATCTGGGATCAGATGGCTAAGCGTGTTGTAAGCCAAGATAAGACCACGCAGCAGCCGATAACTAAACTGCAGCAGGCCTCAGCGTCAGGTTATGTCCATCAGTGGTAGGGGAAAATGAGCAGCGCAGATTTCCCCTCTAAGTTCACAGCTGGGGAGACGATCCGCTGGCGATTGTCGGCGGGTAAAAACCATCTAGGCGAGGATGTCTCAAATTCTGATTACGCCCTGACGTACTACCTGCGCACTAATCGTGACGGGCAAGGCAAAACAGTCACGGGCACGAACTACAGCACGGGGTGGGAGTTTGTTCTGACCTCTGCTGAGTCTGTCGCCATGGATGCCGGGGACTGGGAGTTTCAGGCCATTGCTACAAAGTCTGACGACACGGTCGTTTTAGCCAAGGGCCGTTTTCAGATCTTGGCCTCGCTGTCTTTCACAGGCACTAGCGGCGCACATGATCCACGGACAGATACCGAAAAGGAACTAGAGGTATTCGTTGCTGCCATCAATGCGCTTGGCTCTGACAAGACAAAGCAATTCACGATCGGGACTAGAACCTTTTCACGGATCGATCTCCCGGATTTGATCGCGCGAGAAAGTCAATTGCGAGGACGTTTGTGGCGAGAGCGTCGCGCTGATCTCAAGGCTCAGGGCCTTGGCGATCCCAACCGTCTGCATGTGAGGTTTTAAGCCATGGGTATTCGCGCAGCATGGGCGGCCCTATGGGGGCAGCCGCAGCCAGTGCCACGGCGTCGGATGTATGCCGGGGCTAATACAGGGCGCCTAGCTGCTGGTTGGGTTACCAGCACCACGTCTGCTGATCAAGAGATTAAGCACAGCATTAAACGCCTACGCGCGCGGAGTCGACAGCTAGTCAGAGATTCTGACTGGGCCCGCGGCGCCGTCCGTCTTGTGCGTAATCAAGTCATTGGACAGGGCGTGCGGTTGCAGGCCCAGGTGCGCAAACAACGCGGCGGCCGGCTTGATGATCGCGTCAATCGCGTAATCGAGGAGGCATGGTCTGACTGGTGCAGGCGTGATTCTTGCGATGTCGCAGGCCTGCTGAGCTTTGCCGGCATTGAGCACATGGTCACTACGGCTATTGCTGAATCGGGCGAGGTTTTCGTGCGGATGGTCCGCCAGCCGTTCGGGCGTTCTGTGGTCCCGCTTGGCTTGCAGATCTTTGAGGCTGACCAATGTGATGAGGAATTTAACGGCCCCCTACTTGCTGCTGGTAATGAGTGGCGCATGGGCGTTGAGGTCGACCGCTATGGCAGGCCGCAGCGTTATGCGTTCCACAGCCGCCACCCTGGGGATTCAAGCTTTCACGTCAAGCGGGGGGCTGATGCAAAGCACCTGCTGCTAGACGCAAAGGATGTAGTTCATCTGTTCTCACAGGATGGGCTGAGGCCTGGCCAGACGCGCGGCGTCCCGATGATGGCCAGCGCGTTAAACACATTGCACCACCTGCAGGGCTTCCAGGAGGCGCACCTAGTGCGCAAGCGGGCGGCATCAGCGCTAATGGGCTTTATCCAGACCCCAGAAGGTGAACTAGACCCAGGCGGTGAAATCTACGACAACGAAAGGGTCACATCGTTTACCCCTGGAACGTTTTCTTACTTGGCACCGGGCGAATCTGTGCAGGTGCCAAACCTGGACGATGACGCCGATTTTGAGCCGTTCGTTCGTCAAATGCTGCGCTCTATGGCGTCAGGCTTTGGCGTGTCCTTTGAGCTGCTCAGTTCTGACTACAGCCAGAGCAACTACAGCAGCAGCAGGCTTTCACGCCTTAGCGATAAGGACACCTGGCAGGCGTTCCAGACCTATTTACGTGAGACGTTCTATCAGCCTGTGTTTGAGGAGTGGCTAAAGCTTGCCGTCTTGTCTGGAATGGTGAGCCTGCCAACCTATGAAACAGAGCCGCAACGGTTCCAACGCGTGCGCTGGGTGTTCCGGGGATATAGCTACGTCGACCCACAGAAGGAAGTGCAAGCTAGCGCTGATGCCGTGCGGGCAGGATTTAAGACGCTCTCCCAATGTATTAGCGAGCAGGGCGGTGATTTCGAGGAGGTGATGCGCCAACGCGCTCAGGAGCTGGAGCTAGCAGAAGAGCTAGGGCTGAACTTTGACACCAGCCCCCCCGCAGTGATTGAGCCTGTCCAGGCAGAGAATCAGCCAGCAGAGACTGACGCCAGCTCTGATCAATAACATGATCTCAGCAAGCCGATGATCCATGGCAGAAGAGCAAACAACGCCGGAGGCCTTAGAGGCACCGCCGGAGGATGATCAGCGCGTAACGCAGGAGCTATTCAAGCGCGCGGGGGAAACTACATTTCGCAGCGTTGATGAGCGCGTTTTTGAGTTTAGTTTCTCTTCTGAGTTCCCTGTTCAGAGATCTTATGGGAACGAGGTCCTCTCCCATGAGCCAGGGGCCATGGATGCAAGCCGCCTAACAGGTCAGGCGCCGTTGCTGTTCAATCACGATATGGACCGGGTGATTGGTGTTGTGGAGCGGGGCTATGTGGACAAAGACAAGAAAAAAGGGATCGCTAGGGTCCGATTTTCGCGCAATAGCTTTGCGCAAGAGGTCCTTAATGATGTGCGCGATGGGATTATGAGTTCCGTCAGTGTTGGCTATCGGATCAATGAGATGGAAGAGCAGGGGGATGATTTTGTAGCCACCAAATGGGCCCCCTATGAGATCAGCGTTGTCGCGTCGGCTGCAGACCCGCGCGTTGGTTTTGGACGCTCTTTGATAGAAGAAACTAACCTGTCGGAAGGCAGTGCAAAAGCACAACCTGCGGCAGAAGTCGCACCACCTAATCCCGTTGAGGATCGAAAAGTGACCACCACCCCAGACCTAGAAGTGGTGCGCGCTGAGGCCGAAAAGAAGGCTCTCAGCAATGAGCGCGCCCGCGTCGCATCTATTCGCCAGCTATGCACTGATCATGGATTGCCCAAGCTTGGCCAGCATGCAGAAGACAATGGCCTGAGCATTGAAGAGACACGGGAGCTCGCTCTCAAAGAACTGCGCAACAAACCTGTGGAGACTGTTGCACCCATTGACCTAGGCGGCGCACAGCGTGAGACAAAGGTCGACTACAGCGTGGTCTCAGGCCTGTTAGCTGCTGCCCGTGGTGATTGGTCGTCTCGTGAGGCTGGGTTCGTCCGTGAGATGAGCCAAGAAATCGAACGCAAAGGCGGCGTCATGCGCACAGCTGAGCGGTCATTCTTTGTCCCTTATTCCGCGCTAGCTAAACGCGCCACACACGTCACTTCGACGGCTGGAGCGGGTGGCAATTTGGTTGCCACTGATCTGTTAGCCGATGAGTTCGTCGAGAGCTTGGCCAACAATGAGGGCGTCATGGCAATGGGGCCGCGCATCTTGTCGGGCTTAGTTGGCAATATTGACATCCCGCGCCGTTCGGGGAGTTCAACTGCGTACTGGATCTCAACAGAGACAACAGCAATTACACAGTCAGAGAGTACGTTCGATCAGGTGTCAATGGCACCAAAGCAGTTAGCGGCTCTTAGTAAGTTCTCGCGCCAGACGATGCAGCAGACAACGCCAGGCATCGAAGATCTGGTGCGCGATGATCTCAACAAGAAAATCCGGCTAGCGCTTGATCTGGCACTTTTGAGTGGTTCAGGCTCTAATGGTCAACCAACCGGCATTTTGAACACCACCGGAATCGGCAGTGTTGCCATGGGGACCAATGGCGGAAATATCACCATGGAGGCGGTGATTGACCTAGAGAATGAGCTAGGCCAAGACAATGCCCTGACCGGCAATCTTGGTTATCTGACCAATTCCAAAGTGATGACGCAGCTCAAGAAACTGCGCGCTGGCGGTTCTGCTGCTGGTGATGGTGTGTTTCTCTACAACACCGATTTATCAGCCATTGGCCGCGGCCCTACTCCAGGTGCCATCAACGGTTATCCCATCCTGCCTAGTAATCAGGTTCCGTCGAATCTGACCAAAGGCACAAGCAGCAGCAACTGTTCTGCCATGCTTTATGGCAACTTTGATGATTGCGTCGTCGGCCTCTGGGGGTCAGGTGTTGAGATCACGCTAGGGGAAGATTCAGACGACTTCTCCAAGATGCTGACTTCAGTCCGTGCTGTGACCACCATGGACATGGTCGTCACCCGTGCCGAATCGTTCGCTGCGATTCTCGACATCACCGCTTAAACCATCCTCACAGGGGCCCTGCGGGGCCCTTTTTTCTTATGTACGTCCAAATGACACGCGCCTGCGTTGTGCAGGGCCAGCCTGTGGAGCCTGGTAAGACCTATGAATTCCCCGTCGACATTGCAAACAGGCTGATTGCAATGGGCCGCGCTGTTGAGGGCAAAGCACCAGCCAAACCAAAGCGGAAGGCTGCCGATGTGGATAAGTGAATCTCTGGCCCCTTTCCTTAAGGACGTTGGGGTTTTCGCTGAGTCAGGCACAAAGTCTGGCTGGGGGATTCTTGACACGCCCTCTCAGGTGCTAGTTGGCGAGGTGATCATGAGCACTGATTACAGCTTTATCTGTGAGGCGTCTGTTTTTGCAGCCCTGACGGCGGGCGCATCTATAACCGTTGATTCAGTGGCCTATACGGTGCGCGAAGCGCGGCTACAAGATGACGGGATGCTCTGTGAGCTATCACTGCAGAAATCATGACAACACGCCGCGAAAACATCCTTGATGGCGTTGTGTCGGCTTTGGCTGGTACAACGGGCGTCAGCACGCGTATCTATCGCAGCCGGGCTGTCGCGCTGAGCAGGGCTGAGACACCCGCTCTGATCGTCGAATGGTCGACAGATTCGCCTGATCGCGTCAGTGCCGGAACGTCCCTGTCATGGGATTTGACGGTGACTGTGTCTGTCGTTGTAAGGGGCGACAAGCCTGACGAAATAGCAGACCCCATCATTGAAAGCCTGCACAACAAAATTACAGCTGATGTGACATTGAGCGGGCTGTGTTTTGACGTTGTACCCGGGCCTCATTCGCTGCAAATTGTTGATGCTGATCAGCCTGCAGGTGTAATCGGTTGTGAATATGTGATCAGGTATAGAACGCGCGAAACGGACCTGTCGCAAGCGGCTTGATTACAGTGTGCTCATACGTCTGCGCAGTGGTAGAGCATGCAGAGAACAGCGAAGGCCCTGCTGCTGGTAGGGATTGAGAGCACCTACGGGACAGCAATTGCCATCGGCAGTTGCTCCAAAGTGGTTGCAAAAAGCCTGGAAGTCCAGCCGCTCCAGGCTGATGTGATCGATCGTGAGCTGATCCGTGGATATACGGGCAGCTACGACCAGATCTTGACCAATAAGACAGTGTCTTTGACTGTCGAAGTTGAGCTGGCCGGCCCTGGCGGTGCTGGTCAGCCCATTGTTGTCCCTCAGTGGGATGCTCTGATGCAGGCCTGTGGGCATTCTTCTACCTTGTCTGATTCGGCCTTAGTAGGGGACCAAGACTCAACAAATGACACGGTCACGTATGAGCCGCAAAACCTCAGCAGCCTTGCCAGCATCAAAGGGCTGACGATTTATTACCTGCTAGACAACGTCCAGCACAAGGTCACAGGCGCGCGCGGGAGTTTCAGTTTGTCCTGTGAAGTCGGCGCAATCCCCTCAATCACTTTCTCAATGCAGGGGATTTATCACGAGCCAACAGCGGTCACCCCTCCAGGCGGAAGTGAGCCTGACTATGCCGTCGCGGAAGCATTCACAAACGCCAACTCATCTAGTTTCATCGTTCACGGTCAAACTGCAGCGGCTCAGTCTTTCAGCTTTGATCAGGGGGCTTCTGTGGTGTATCGCTCCTTAGTGGGTGGACCTGAGGAAGTCTTGATTACGGACCGGCGCTCGGAAGGCTCCTGCACTATTGAGGCCCCTGGGGATTCTGTAACTCCCGCTTATTTTGCCAAGGCAACCGGCGAGATCACCGGCAGCACGTCTTTTGTTCATGGGTCTACAGCTAGGAATCGCGTTAAGTTCACAGTGCCGCGCACTGACCTAGGACTTCCTAGCTATTCAGACGACAATGGGATTCAGATGCTGACCCTGCCATTCCGCGCGCTTCCTTCTACCAGCGGGTCTGATGAATACAAAATCGAGGTCTACTGATTGACGGCTAGTGTGGACGTACTAGAGCTAATTATGTGGCTTTAATCCGCAAAAAGACCAGCAACGTTCTCACCCCTGTCAGTGTCAGCACGCCGCAGGACGGGGGCGGATTTACTGAGGAAACACTGCAGGTCAGGCTTTCGATCATCAAGCGCTCTAGGTTGCGTGAGATTATCGAACAGAGTCAGGCCGGGGATTTGAACGATGACGACATAGCGCGAGAGCTTGTCGTCGGTTGGGAAGACTATCTAGACGAAAGCGGGCAGCCCGTGGCCTTTTCTTATGAGGAGCTAGAAGAGCTTCTAGAGAATCCGTTTGTACCTAGCGCCATTGCTTACGCAGTGGTCAATATGTACACAGGGGACGGGGCGAAAGCAAAAAACTAAGGGGCGCTGCTGAATATCTGCTAGGCGGCGACCAAACCGCAAAGCTCCAACAAGACGCGGCGGCCTGGGGGGTAAAGCTGGACCTAGACCAACACACTCAAGATTTTGAAGTGTGGGAGGAACATCTGACGGCGGTTGAATGTTTCTTGAGGTGCCAGACTCAGTGGCGGGTCAGTACGTCGGGGGTTGTTGGGCTTGATTATTCGGCAGTGCGTTGGATCTTTAGACTGTATGGGGTAAAAGACCACGCTGGCGTGCTGGAGGATCTGCAGATCATGGAAGCGGCGGCGGTCCAAATCATTAACGAGCGGGGCAGCAAATGAAAGAAGTGTTCCGGCTGCTAATCGATGCCAAGACCAAAGGCTCTGAGAACATCAAGCGTCTTGGCAATTCCATGCAGGGGCTGCAGGGAAAGGTCAAAAATGCTGGGTTAGCAGTCCAAGGGCTTGGCAAAGCCTTCGCTGCACTTGGCGTTGCGATGAGCGCCGGGGCGTTTGCTGCAGGAATAAAGAGCGCCATTGATCAGGCCGACGCAATGGGCAAGCTCAGCACGCGAACGGGGATCGCTGCTGACAAGTTGCAAGCGTTGGTCAATGCTGGAAAGCTTGCGGACGTTTCTCAAGAGCAGCTGACTGCCGGCCTGCGTCTTTTCGCGCGTACGCAAACACAGGCCGCCAAGGGCGTTGCTACTTACACAGAAGCCTATGGCAAGTTGGGGCTTAGCGTTGCCAATCAAGACGGGACCCTAAAAGCTTCTGATCAGTTGCTGGGTGAGCTTGCCGACAAGTTCGCAGCCTTGCCCAATGGCCCAGAAAAGGCTGCAGTTGCAATGGACCTATTTGGGGAAAGTGGCGCCCAGATGATCACTTTGCTGAATGGCGGGTCTGAGTCACTGGAGCGATTTAATTATGAGCTGAGTGAGAACTTTGCGCAGAACGCAGAGCTTTTCAACGATGAGATTACAAAAATGCAGATTGGTTTTGAGCGCATGGGAATGACGCTGACTGATCGACTATTGCCAGCACTACTCACCACTATGGATGTTTTTGGCCAAGTTTTTAGCACTGAAGACGACTGGACGAAATTCTTTGATCTTGTAATAAATGGCTTTAAGGGAATCGCCATAGCTGCGCTGGCCACTGGCCGTTTTATGGAAGAAACGGTTCGTGGTTATTTTGCGTTTTTTCGTGCCGTTGATGCGATGAGGCGTCTTGATTTTGGGGCGTTGCAAGAAAATTCAAAGCAATATCAGGCAGGATTTGCGGACAGATTTAGCAAGAATATTGAGCAATTCCAGCAACTCCTAGACGCAGCCAAGCAGGCGCCAAGCGATTACGGCGGGGGCGATAATCAAAGCGTTTTTCAGATGCCGTCTTTAACGGCAGGCCTTGGATCGTCTGCGTCAGAGCGGGATCGTCTAGAGCAACAAATTTTGCAGGCCCGGGAACGTCAGCTAGAAGCTGCAGCGGCTGCACTGACGGCTGATCGCAAACAGATTGAAAACCTGCATCAGCGGTTAAGCGGCGCCAACTTAGAGCAGCAGATCCTTTTAGAGACAGATGCAATCAAGCGCATCCAGCTTGAATCTGACCAGCGCAGAAATGCCTTGTATGCAGAGCATGCCCGGCAGATGCAGGGCGGCGTGAGCATTGAACAGTCCCTAGTGGCGGCGCAGCTGCTACAGGTCCAACTCAGCACTGAGAAGATACAAACGCAGCAGCAGCTCGCTAAAGCAATTGCCAACGCTAAGGACGAATCAAAATCTTTTGATCAGTCGTTCCGTGATGGCTTAGAGCAGATGGGCAATCTGGCAGAGAACCTAGGCAACCGACTCAGTTCTGCTGTTGGCGAATTCAGCGACGCGTTCACAGATTTCTTGATCACTGGTAAGCAAAGCTTCCAAGAGTTTGCAGCATCACTGCTGTCTGATCTGTCCCGTGTTTTCATGCGCTTTGCCATGATCAACGCCCTAAAGGCTGTGATCGGTAGCGCGGATGGCAACGTATTTCAAGGCGGCTCAATCGTCCCGTATGCAAAGGGCGGAATTGTGAGCCGGCCAACGTTGTTTCCTATGGCTAATGGCATGGGCCTGATGGGCGAAGCCGGGCCTGAAGCTGTCATGCCCCTTAGGCGCCATGCAAACGGTCGTCTAGGCGTTGAGGCTTCAGGCGGAGCCGGTAACGTTGTTGTGAACGTCGACGCGCGCGGGACGCAAGTTGAGGGCGACAATGCGCGCAGCCGTCAGCTAGGCGATGCCATCGGTGTTGCTGTCAGAGAGGAGCTGATTGCACAAAAACGCCCAGGAGGCCTTCTCAGCTGATGACAAGCACATTTCCAGCAATTGCACCTGCCCTAGGGGCTACAAAAAAGCGCCAACCGACTCAGAAGAGGGTTCAGTTCGGTGATGGCTACGAACAGGTCTTGAGGTGGGGCTTAAACCAAAACCCTGCAGAATGGACTTTGACGTTTCGCAACATCACAGACGTTGAGGCTGCGTCTATTGAAAACTTTCTAGACAGTCGCGCTGATGATGGCGCTGCTTTTAACTGGTCACCACCTGACGAGTCATCAGCCTATAAGTGGCGCTGCGACGCTTGGACAAAGCAAATCCCCGTTAACGGCAGAAACACCATCACCGCAACGTTCCGACAGGTTTTTGATCCGTAATGGCCATTCCTCACGCTGAGCTACAGAAGGTCAACCCCAGCGCAGTCATTGAGCTGTATGAGCTGCAGCTGAAGCAAGATCTGCACGGTGACACTGCCCTATATCGCTTCCATGCGGGCATCAATGAATTGAGCGCTGGTGCCGATGTTGTATGGAATGGCAACACATATCAGCGCTTCCCTGTTGAGGCTTCAGGATTTGATCTGACTGGTAACGGGCAGTTGCCCCGGCCGCGGTTGCGTATTTCCAACGCGCTGGGAACGGTTAACAACAGCCAGCAAACTACCTTCTCTCAGATCCTGCTTACTGTTAACGCCGTAACCCCAAACAATGACCTGGGCGGTGCCACCTTTACAAGGATCAGAACGATGGCCCGATTCCTAGATAGTGCCAACTTCAGCAGCACCAACCCTGACGCAGACGCGACCGCTGAATGGCCAAGACAGGTCTTTTTCGTCGACCGCAAGGTTTTTGAGGACAGGGAAACGATCGAATGGGAGCTAGCCAGCGTTTTTGATCTTGCAGGCGTACGCGCGCCCAAGCGGCAGTGCATTTCTGCAATCTGCCAGTGGGTCTACAAAGACCCGGAGACTTGCGGCTACAGCGGCACTACCTACTTAGACGAGAACGATCAGACGACTACCGCAGCGCTCGACCAATGCGGAAAACGACTTAGCAGCTGCAGGGCCCGCTTTCCTGATCAGGCCCTGCCGTTTGGGTCGTTCCCTGGCGTTGGGACCTATAGCCAGTGAGCTGGCAAGAATTGGCGGCTGATCACGCAACGCGTGAGGCTCCCTGCGAATCTGTTGGGCTCCTTGTGGTCATCAAGGGCAGAGAGCGTTACAGGCCATGCAAGAACATCTCAACAGAGCCGCGCGACACGTTCGTCATTGACCCAGAGGATTGGGCCTCTGCTGAGGATGAGGGGCACATCACCGCGGTTATCCATTCGCACCCGCAGACACCGCCAGAGCCCAGCAGAGAGGATCAACAGGCTTGCGATGCCTTAGGCCTCCCTTGGCACATTTACAGCGTCCTGAGCGGCTCATGGGGCGTCTGCAGGCCTCAGCATCAACGGCTCTCTTTGATTGGTCGCGTTTGGTCTTGGATCTATGCAGACTGCTGGACTCTCACGCGCGATTTCTACGCGCTCCATGGCATAGAGCTGCCTGACTGGCAACGTCCGCGCACCTTTGAGGATTTCATGAGAGCGCCGATGTTCGGCGACTGCTGGCCCCTAGCCGGCTTCCGAGAGCTTGAGCCTGATGAGCAGCTCAGCTATGGCGATGCGTTGCTATTTGATATGCACGGGACAGGCCCTGACCACGTCGGTGTGTATCTGGGAGACATGGAGGTTTTGCATCATCTAAAGGGCCGTCTTTCGTCTCGTGATTTGTACGGGGCCTTCCTGCAATCCTCAACTGTTCAGAGGCTGCGTCATTGCAGCGTTTCTACGCTGGAGACAGTCGCAATTGGTTAGTGGCAGAGATTCGCGTCTATGGCCATCTGGCTCAGTTCTTAGGCCGTAGAAGGTTTTTTGCTGCTGTCTCTAGTGCGGCTGAGGCTATGCGTTTTCTGCTTTGCAACTTCCCGCAGCTGCAACGCCATATGGCCGACCAGAGGTACACAGTGAAGGCCGGCAGCTATGCCCTGGCAGAGGATGAACTAACCAACCCCAGCGGACAGCAGACGATCAGCATCATTCCGGTGGTCTCAGGTGCTGGCGGCCGTGGCAGTGCAATCGGTCGCATTCTTGGCGGGATCGCGTTGGTTGCTGTTGGCGTCCTGACCGGTGGCTTTGGTGTTCCTCTTATTGCTTCCGCCATGGTGGGCATTGGCGCGAGCTTGGCGCTAGGTGGTGTGGCTTCTTTGCTGACGCCTGTCCCTAATGTTTCATCCGCTGGGCTTGCTGGGCCGGTTGGTGCTTCATCGTTCAGCGGCGGCCGGGCGATGCCTACCACGCGTGAATCTGAATTTGATCCCCAGAAGAGTTACAGCTTTTCAGGTATCCAAAACGTAAGCCGTGTTGGTGTCCCGATCAGCGTTGCCTATGGTGAGACCATCGTTGGCAGCATTGTGATTTCTGCCGGTTTTGACACTGAGCAAGTAACCGCCTAATGGGACGCCGCCGGCCTGTCATTGTCCATCAGCACGTAACGCAAAATATCATTGCGCCCGTGCGGAATCCTGTCAGGACTGCTGACAGTTTGGCGAGCAAACAGCATCTCTCTTTCTTTGATCTGGTCAGTGAGGGTGAGATCGAGGGATTTGCAACGCCTAGCCGTTTGGGCCTGACACCCGGCAGTGCGGCTTATAGAAACGCAGCCCTGAAAGACGTTTACCTCAACGGGACATCAATCCTTGCTGCTGGCGCTGATGTCAACTCCCCTACAGATGCAGATTTCAATTTTAAGGAGGTGGGGCTTCAGTATCGATTAGGCACACAAAGCCAGACGTACATTCCCAGTTTTCTGGATTTTGAGCAAGCGGATAATTTAGACCCAAGTGCCAACCCTTTGTCAAATGGCGTCACCCCTGTGGCCACGTTTGCTGTTGGCCCTGAGACTGAATTTTCAGTCAATACTGAGGTTCAATCAGGGACGCCCATCACTGCATCGATCACATCCCAAAATGTTGACGCAGTCCGCCTGACTTTGACTGTCCCGGCCCTGCAATCGTTTAGCTCACTGGGTGACATTTACGGGGCAAGCGTAGAGTTTACAGTTGCTGTCTATTACACAGGAGGCAGTGCGCCTAGCACAGCATGGGAGGATAAATTTACAGATCAGATCACAGGCAGGACGGCTGATAGGTATCAGCGAAGCTACAGGATTGATCTTGCAGACACTGGCTGGAGCGGTGTTGACATACGCGTCACAAAATCAACGGCAGACTCAACAGATCAAACATCACTGCAAAATTCTCTGGTCTGGTCCTCTTACACAGAGCTAATCTACGAAAAACTACGCTACCCACACAGTGCAATTGTTGCGCTGAGGCTTGATAGTGAGCAGCTAAGCAGCATCCCTGCCCGCAGCTATAAGTTACGGGGAAAGAAGGTCAAAATACCCAACGGCGTTACCGTAGATAATGACAACGGCCGGATTGTGTATCCAGCCGGCTACATATTCGACGGCACGCTTTCATCAGCTAAGGCGTGGTCATCAGATCCGGCCTGGATCTTGTTTGACGTTCTGACATCCCGGTCAGGCTTTGGGTCTCATATTTCAGAGTCTGATCTGGATCTATTCGCTTTCTATGCGGCGTCTAAGTACAGCAGCGAACTTGTCAACGATTCCAGCGGAGGGCTTGAGCCGCGCTTCAGTTGCAATGTTCTTTTGAGTAATGGTGATGAGGCGTTCCGTCTAATCAATGATCTGTCTAGCGTCATGCGCTGCATGCCTTACTGGTCAAGCGGCTCACTGACTATTTCACAAGACAGCCCGCAAGACGCTGCTTATCTTTTCACACAGGCCAACGTCACCGATAAGGGGTTCAACTACAAAGGCACAAGTATCAAAGCAAGGCACACAGTCTGTGTTGTCTCTTATTTAGATATCGAGTCTCAAGAAATCGCCTATGAGGTCGTAGAGGATCACGCCGCAATTGCAAAATTCGGGGTCGTGCAAACAGAGATCAAGGCGTTTGCCTGTACTAGCCGCGGCCAGGCAAAGCGTTTAGGCGAATGGCTTCTGTATAGCGAAGCGCAAGAGGGCCAGGTCATCAGCTTTGAGTCCAGCGCCGACGCCGCCAGTGTCCTACGGCCTGGCCATGTGATCGAGGTTGCCGACCGTATGCGCAGCGTCAGCAGGCGCGGTGGCCGTTTGGTCTCAGCCTCTAGCGGTGTTGTCACTATTGACGACACATCAGAGACAGCCGTTGTGTTCACGACAGGGACAGTCGCCACGCTCTCTGTTGTTTTGCCTGATGGGAGCGTTGAGTCTCGCGAGGTCACAGGTAGCAATGGCGCCCAGCTCAATCTGATCAGTCCGTTTAGTACCACGCCAGCACAGAACGCCGTCTGGTTATTGGAAACAACAGGCGGGGAGGTTCTTCAGCCTTCTACCTGGCGGATTGTATCGATTGAGGAGAAAGAGCCGCATCTGTATCTATTCAACGCTGTTAGTTACAACGCCAGCAAATACAACCACATTGAGCGCGGGGAGGCCCTGCAAAATCGCAACATTACGGTCACTGAATATGCCCCTGCAGCGCCTGGCACTATCAGCGGAGAGTCCCGCTTTTATGTCGTCGGTGAGTTGTTGCTGCAGAAAATTAAGCTTGCCTGGGAGCCTGTAGCTGGGGTCAGTTCTTATCAGGTCCGCTACAGATACCAACAGCAAAATTGGGTGACCTTTGAGGTTGCGGGTCCATCGGCTGACATTTTGGAGGCCACAGAGGGTAGCTATGAAATCGAGATCAAAAGCCTCAATGCCACAGGTAGGCCGTCAAATGCAACGTCTGCCCTGACCTATCAGCACAGTGGGAACCCTTCCCTACCTGATGATGTAACGGGCGCATCTTTGCTCCCCATCAGTGACACTCAGGCCATCATCACTTGGGACCGTTCGACACAGCAGGAGATCGTCTTAGCAGGAAGTGTGATCATCCGGCACACGTCAGCCACGGGGGGCGCTGCCACCTTTGCAAGCGCTCAAGACGTTGCGGTTGTTGTTGGCTCTCAGACGCAGAAGGTTGTCCCTCTGCTTGATGGGACTTACTTCCTGAAATTTCAAATCGGCACCGGCGCAACTGCTAAACGCAGTGAAACGGCCGCTGCTCTACCAGTTACAGCCCCAAAGGTCCAGCAATCAAAACTGATTAGCACTGTTGCAGAGGAGACGGCCTTTAACGGCACCCTCAGCAATATGTCAGCCCTAACCGTTGGTGGTACGCCTGGGATTGCCCTAGCTGCTGCTGGGCTGATTGATGAGGTGGCCAATCCCCCCGGTGTTGATCTAATCGGAAATATGGACCTTCTGGGCGGTGTTGCGCCTAGCGGGTCTTATGAATTCAGCACTGCTGGTTTGCTGACCTTGGCCGCCGGTGTTTTTGATGTGAACCTAACGCGTCGCATCACGTCGAATCCGTACATCGCAAACGATTACATCGACACATGGCCCAGCCCTCCCGGCATTGATGCGCGCGAAAAATTCGACGGCATCGAAGGGCAGAACGTCAACGCAAAGCTCTACGTTTCAAGCTCAACTGATGGCGTCACATATAGCGCATTCAGTGAGCTACAGAATGCTGTGGTCCGCGGTTCACATTTCAAATTTAAGCTAGAGGCGACATCTGCCGCGACAAACGAAAACGTGCATATCAGTCAGCTAGGGGCCTTTGCTTATCTAGCCGCGCGTTCTGAGCAAGCCAGCGCAACAGGGGCAGCAGGCTTGCAGGCGGTCACCTTTGGGTCTGCTTTTTATGAGCCCCCGACGATCAGTGCAGCCATCAATGACGGAAGCATGCAGAGCGGTGATTTCGTCACGGTAAGCAGTGTTACTAGGACCGGCTTCAGCTTTACCTGTACCAGCAGCGCAGGTCAGAGCGTTGCCCGTGACATTATCTACACTGCATCAGGTCATGGAGCCCAGGTTTAAGAATGCCCAAGTCTGATCTGAATGCTCCCAATAGCGACGGGCTTACATACCGCAACACTGTAAATGGCGCGCTGCAGTCTCTTGCCAGCATGCAAGCCGGCAGCGGTGGTGCAACTAGCGTTGCCACGCTTCCCTCTACAACGTATGAAAACCAGCTTTTTTACGATGCCAGCGACGGCAAGATAAAACAAAAGCAGGCAGGCAGCTGGGTTGTTATTGGCGACCGTGCGGAGAATTGGGGGTTAGCAACTAAGGCAGCGCCGGCTTTCACTGGTGCGGCTACTTTCTCCGGCAGTGTTTCGATCACTGCAACGTCTTTCATTCAGCTGCCCAGTGGGACAGACGCGCAGCGGCCCGGCTCACCGGCTGCAGGAATGCTTCGCTGGAATAGTGAGCAGGCGCGCTTTGAGGGTTACTACGGCGGCGCATGGGACGTTTTGACAACGTCTCTGCCTCTTGCTGATGACTCTGTAACTACAGCCAAAATTCTTGACGGGGCTGTTACTAAAAGCAAGCTAGCCAGCAGTGTTACGCGCGGCCAGGTGAAGGGCCGCAAGCTGGGTATGAACCTGTACAACGTATATACACGAGCAGTGAATATCCCTCTGACTAATATCTACCATTCAACCAGTATCCTCTCCTATGACCTGATCGATACTTACGGGCGCGGGAATATTCGTACAACTTCTTTCAGCAAGGCCAATGGCTCCAGCTTTATTTCTACTAATGGCGATGTTTTCGTCTGGGGGACAAGCTACTACTGGTCAATCAGCACCAAAAACTATTCACTATACGAGCCCACTCGCGTAAGCCTAAGGTCGCCAAAGTGGTTGCATGAGCTCTATTTTGGCGACTCATCGCTTAGCACTCTTGACATTAAAGTTCTGCCGATGGCGTCAGCATCACCGCAAGAGAGCTTTACTAGGCGTAATGGTACTGAGCGTTGGTCGATTTTTGGGACTACTTGGCAAGCCAACATGTTCTCCCCTTATCCCGCAATGCCAAAGGTTGCAGAACATTACCCGCATGAATTGTTTAATCATTATCTGACAGAAAACGGATGTTTATTTGTCGCTGGCTATGGTGGAACCTCCGCACTGCTAGGTAACGGGTGGTCTGGCGCTTCTGTTCATGTGCCAACTGAGGTGCAGTTTTTTAATACTGACGGAACACATCTGACAGGCACTAGCAAGCCGAAGATTATTCATTTTGCCTGTTCGCATCAAGGGGGAGCTGGTATCGCAGGCGGGAACATAACGGTTACATTTTACGCCGTAGACAATGCTGGCTATGTTTACAGCTGGGGAGACAACGCTTATGGCCAGCTGGGCATCAATACTACAGGCGGAGCTCAGCACTATGCCAAGCGAATTGACCCGGTCAGATTTGGCAATGAGCCTGTCTATTACATAACAGCCGGCGGGTCTAATTATGGCCATGCGTTTGCAATTACTGGCACGGGCAAGTGCTATGGGTGGGGCTACAACGCTTATGGCCAGCTGGGCATCATGAATACAACGACCACAAATGCGCCTGAGTCATTAACAACCATGACATCCAACGGCCTATACCAAAAAGCTGTTGTCCACGTCATCACGACTGACTGGTACACAACAAGCTACCCCGGGTGTCACACGTTGTTTTTAACTACAACGGGTGAGGTGTTTGCATGTGGCTATGCCAAGGACCACGGCGAATATCTCGGCGTTTATCAGACATTGACAGCCCAGAACATCACCAACCCCACCAAGTTGACAGATCACCCTGATGTCGCGAATGAAAAGGTCCTAGCAATGTATTTGTTTGGCAGCTCTTGGAACGCTCAGACGTATCTGATAACTGAGGGCGCCGGAGGGCGTCGGCTTGCCTACAGCTTTGGGAACAACGCCAATGGCCAGCTGGGACGAACAACTGCAACCACTAGCCCGGCATCAGCTAGCGGGCAATTCGCTAATGGGACTTCCGACGAGTCTTGGTTTTGCCGTCAGATCAAATATCGCGATTATGGGGACACTGAGCTGGCGACCAGTGCGGTCACTGGGGCAAATGAAACCATCGGCTATAGCAACGAGCTGAGCGGTGGAAACACGATCTGGTATGGCAGCCAAGCGGGCACCTCATGGCGGCCAATGGGCAACCCCTGCGCGTTCTTCTCTGATTCAGATGGTTATCACAACTACAGCACGGTTGTGATGCTTGACAGCCGCGGCACTTGCTGGACTTGTGGGAAGGAAGTCTTAAACGAAGGCGTGAACATGAACAACACAGACAACAGCACCGGCGGGGTAACTTATGAGTGGTACTTTGCGCGATGGCTGCAACAGCCTGAGCAGGGCACTGGCTTTATGTTTAATACCTACAACTCAGGCACACTTTCATACACTTTCCTTGGCGCGTCTGGGACTGTTTATGTCGGCGGATATAATTCAAGCTACGCGATGGGCAAACCCTACAATAATGGGTATTACCCAGTAACACCCCTTGCAATCACAACCGGCTAATGGCTGATAATTATTCCTACAAGTTCACCGGGAAGATGGAGGAATGGGGGGCCGGCCTCTTCGACTACACCAAGGTCGTCATTAACCCAGACCATGGCGATGGTTCACGGCCTGTTTTCACCCTGGCAGAAGGGGCCACAGTCGCCGACGTTGAAAACCCCACCATCACCCTGGAGAAGGTCGGCACTGACGGCGTGACCTTGGCCAGTGACTAACCTCTAAAGAGGGCACAGAGGCTGATGGGGATTAAGCCGGGCGTTCACAATTTCGAGGTCGTCAGGCGCAGTGATCATTCGCTGTCGCTGGAATTCAAAGACGGCAACGATGCAGCCATCAGTCTTGTGGGCTCAACTGTCACCGCGCAATGCTGGGACAAAGCACGAACGCAAAAATTTGCTGATTTCGCTGTGTCCTATGTCGACCGTGCGGCGGGGAAGGTCGACATCAGCTTGTCAGATGCTCAGACAACAGCGCTGCCTGATTCTGTTCACTATGACGTGCTGGTTGCTAATTCAGCTGGCCACCGCGACTACTTCCTGACAGGGACTGTCACTGTCCAGCAGGGTTACTCATCATGACGACAGTAAACGTAACCACAAGCCAGAACACTGTCAGCATCACAGAGGGCAATCAGACAACGGTTGTCTCTGCACCTTCTGCGGTTGTTGTCACCGCTTCTGCCGCTGGGCCTGCTGGCCCCCCAGGGCCTTCGGGGACTAATTTCAACGACTCTGGGGTCGTAGACAAATCAATTATCTACTATGACAGCAACGCCGGCGAGTTTGTTGCTAACTCGACCTGGACCACGCAAACACTTGTTACCGGGGGCAATTTTTGAGCCATGGCGAACGTCATCCGCATAAAGAAGAGGGCGGCTAGCGGCCAGGCCGGTGCCCCTTCATCTCTCGCGCCGAGTGAGCTTGCTTTCAACGAAAACAGCAGTGATCTTTCTCTGTATTACGGCCTAGGCGATGACGGCTCAGGGGGTGCAACGTCAGTTATCAAGATCGCCGGGCCGGGCCACTATTTCAGCAAGACAGACACTAGAACAGCCAACACCGTCCTAGCTGGGCCTAGTTCAGGCACAGCAGCTGCGCCAACCTTCCGCAGCTTGGTTGCTGGTGACATACCAACGCTATTAGCGGTAAAGATCAGCGATTTTGACACTCAAGTCAGAACCAGCCGCATTGATCAGATGGCAGCCCCTACGTCGTCTGTGGCGTTCGGCTCCCAGAAAATCACTGGGCTTGCAACGTGCGTAGCTGACACGGACGGGGCAAACAAAGCCTACGTTGATGGCGTTGCTCAGGGCCTCGCAGTTAAGGACTCCGCAAGAGTCGCGACGACAGCGAACATCACACTCGGCGGTAACCAAATGGTTGACGGCGTTTCGGTTATTGCGGGGGATCGCGTCTTAGTTAAAGATCAGAGCTCTGCAAGTGCCAACGGTCTATATGTAGTTTCAGCGCAAACCTGGGCACGCGCTGACGACTTGGACACAGGGGCTAATGCGGCCGGTGCTTTTGTCTTTATTGAAAGCGGCACGACTCAAGCGGATCGCGGCTTTGTTTGCACATCAAATACAGGCTCCGCGGTTGTTGGGACCAACAACCTTTCATTCACGCAGTTCTCGTCAACCGGTGAGGTTTCGGCTGGTGATGGATTAGATAAGACAGGCCTTGTCTTTTCTGTCGATCTCAAGGCGAATGGCGGCCTAGTGATTGAGTCTACTGAGGTAGCTGTTGACCTAGGCGCTTCTTCTATCACTGGGACGCTAGCCCTTGCTGATGGTGGGACAGGGTCAACAACAGCCAGCGGAGCACGAACAAATCTAGGCATCCCAGACCTAGAGATTGATGGGGGGACCTACTGATGGCAAATACCATCGTCCTCAAAAGATCTTTCACAGCAGCATCCCAGCCGGCTGTTAACGATTTGGCGCAGGGGGAGGTTGCCTGGAATGTTGCGGATGGGATGCTGTATGGCCGCCAGACCGTCGGCATGAATGATTACATCTGCGAAGTAGGCGCAAAGCCGACCCAAACGGCTAGCACATCTGCTAGCGATCACTTCCTGCTTTTCTCAGATTCAAGCACTACCGGGGCGGGCTATTTCTACAAAGCAGCCGGGATCAAAGTGCAACCCAGCACCAACTCACTGATCTGTACAGGCAACGTCACCGCCTACTCAGACATCCGCCTAAAAAAAGACATCAGACCAATCTCTGATCCTATTAAGAAGGTGCAGCAAATCAGGGGCTGCACTTTTGAGTGGCTTCATGGTGCTGCATCTGCTGCAGGCCGTTCGGTTGGTGTTATCGCCCAAGAGGTTGAGGCGGTCCTCCCTGAAGCTGTGCATACAGGCGACGACGGATACAAAAGCCTGGCCTATGGCAACATGATCGGCCTGCTCATTGAGGCGATCAAAGAGCAACAGACCCAGATAGAAGCGCTCCAGGAGGCCCTAGGTAATGCCTAAGGAAACCATCCCTGAGCATTCAGTGCCCTACACAGAGGAGCACCAACAGGAGGCACCTGCAGCCCCTACCAGCGAGTACACCTGGAAAGTTCTCTCTTTAGATGTCAAAAATACCCGCTATCACCAGCAGGTGGTCCTTTCAGCTGTCGTTGAGGGTTCAGTCAAGACAAGCGACGGCTACAGCGCCACAACAAAGCAGCTAGTCGACCTTCTGGTTCCAGATGATCTTGATGTTGAGTATTTCAGGGACTTTGCCCTGCTCAGTGAGGAAAATGTTCTGGCGTGGGCCTTTCAGCGTCAGCCTAAGGAATCTTTCTATCTAGAGCTAGAGCAGCAAGTTGCACTATTGCGCCAGAGATATTTCCGCGCGTATGGGATCTTTCTTCCCTGGTTTGTGCATCCTTAGCAATGGTTCTACAAACATCTGGTGCTATCAGTCTGAGCGATGTTGAGGGTGAGTTTCAAGGCAGCGCGCCTACGTCTATTGATGAATACTACCGGGGCGGTGTGTATGTACCGGATACAACCGCGAACGCTTCTATTCCTCAATCGGGGACAATCGACCTAGGCGATTTTTATGGTGGGGACGATACCCCAGCTACAACAGATCTTTATTTTTTTAATTCAAACACTTTCGAGAACTGCGGGAGCGGAGGCCAAGACGGCCCAACGTTGGCGCAGTGTCAAAGCACATACGCAGGGCAGGCTTTCCTCTCCAGTCACTTTTCAGTGAACAACGGCATTCAGCAGTGGGTTGTTCCTTCTACGGCTAACTACACATTCAAAATCAGGGGCGGCCATGGCGGGGCCGCAAAAACTAATTACAACACGAGCGGCACGTCTGGCGGAGAAGGTGCTTACCTTCAATTTGACATCGACTTAAACATGGGCGATGTCCTCAAGCTTGTCGTTGGTCAGGAACCAACCTATGCGGTAAACCCTGGCGGCGGGGGTGGGTCTTGGGTTGTTAAGTATGACTCAGACACTGCGACAGAGACACTGATTGCAGTTGCTGGCGGTGGCGGTGGCGGTGGTACGAATGGCACCAGTTACACAGCCACAGATCAAGGCGGGCAGTCTGGGACTGCTGGCGGCACCGGGCGGCATAACAGCCAATACATCGGGTCAAACGGCGGCACGTCTGGGAACGGCGGCGAATCAGCCGGCGGGTGGAATGGTTCAGGCGGTGGCGGGGCTTGGAATGGCGACGGTGATGAGGTCTGGTTTACCTCGGGCGGTTCTGGCTCTAGCCAGCCTCAATACGCCAACAGGAACGGCAAGGGCTGGAGCAATGGGCTGCAGGGTGGCACTAGACGGGTCTACGGGTCTTACAACAACGCTCACGGCGGATTTGGTGGAGGCGGTGCGGGTGGTATTCACCCTTACCCCGGCTACGGCGGCGGGGGCGGTGGTTACAGCGGCGGGGGCGGTGGCTGGTGGAATGGCCGGCCGTGCGAAGGCGGCGGCGGGGGCAGTTTTGTCGCTGCTAGTGCAATCAATGTCACCAAGACTGACGGTGGCAACTGGTTAGGCGGTGAGGATGGCTACATAGAAATTGAGAAGAACACGCCCCCAACTGCTTCTTTTGTTAGCCCTGCAACCAGTATCAATGAGGGCGTCACTACTACCTACACAGTCAACACAACAAGCATTGCGAATGGGTCGTCTATTTCTTGGTCAATATCACACACTTCTACATCTTCGCTTGACTTTCTTGCTACCGCTGGCACAGCGACCGTCAACAATAATCAGGCGGCGTTCACTGTCCGAGCCACTGCTGATTCTTTCACAGAGGGCTCTGAATCCTTTGCGTTGTCTATCTCCTATGGCGTCACAAATCTGGCTAATCAGGTTGTCACTGTCAATGACACATCCATCAACGCAACCGCTGCCTTTAGCAATCCGACTTTAAGCGTAAACGAGGGCACTGCTTACACTTACCAAGTAACAACGACAAACATACCCGATGGGGGATACGTTGAATATTTTGTGCAGGGTCTGACCACTGATGTTAATCCCGCGGCAGGGACGGCTAGCGTCTGGAGCAATAGTGCAGCCTTCAACCTGACCCCTGTTGCCGACCAGACAACAGAGGGCAGCGAGACTTTCACAATTGAGATCAAAAAGAGCCTAGGCGGAACTCTGACCCTGCTGGCAACATCCCCAACAATCACGATCAATGACACATCCCTAGATCCTCCTTTCACGGCCATTAGTTGGCCGTCATCAATTGAGGAAGGAAATACGGCATCTTTCCAAGTTGATATAGACCCAACCTTTTCATCATCTGGCTCCCTCAGTTATCTTGTCACGCACGTTACAACCTCTGCTGCTGATTTTTCGGGGTCAATATCTGGCAGTTTTAGCTTTACCAACCATACAGGCTCTTTCTCTATTACAGCTGCGTCTGACAGTACAAGCGATCAAGCGGAGACCTTTACCCTTTCCGTTCTAGATGGGGCAGTTACTGTTCTCTCACGAACAATCACGATTGTTGAGCCTGGCACCACAACCACAACCTCAGGCCTGGGAAGTGCTTTAACAGGGGTTACAACTTACGATGGCTGGCCAAATATCAACATTGATAGAATCTACTTTGAGCGTGGCAGAGTTTATGATGCTGCTGTTACTTCAACATCTGCCTCATGGGGTGGGCGTGATTTCAAGTTTGTCGATGAAAATATGCTCGGATTTTATCCGACGACTTCATTTCTGAATGGATCCAGCCAGACGCATGCCGTGACCATTTGTTTGCTTCATGGCCAAGGTGTTGGCAGCAGTGGCGGCGCTGACCCATGGAATACCACCAACGGCCGCCGCTTTGGGCTGGTCAATGATGAATTTCAATTCGGCGTTGGCGGTGGTCAATGCTTCCGCTGGTTTCTAGACCTGAACCCCATCCCCGTCTCTGGCAACGGAACAAGGGGCGTTTTTAACCAAGCGAATCAGGGACAAAATCCAACCGTTGTTAACTGGTCAGGGCCGCAAACTCTTGACTCTTCAGCCTTAGAGGTTGGGACTGCTGGCACCTATTCCGGCACTTGGTCAAACGGTTTCACAACTGTTGATATGGGCTATATCAAAACTTTCAGCCCATCGACTACCGGGTGGGTCAAAATCTATCTGCGCTTTCATAGCAATGGTGCCACAAATTGGCGGGCTACAAACAGCAGCCATGCCCCAGTATGGCGCCTCTCTGAATTCATCAGCGGCTCTAGTGGTAACAAGGTGGCAATGATTTGCGAGTTTGCCGATAGTTCAAACTTCCCAAGTTCAGGGACGCAGCCGGCGGTTAATTTTGAAAACTATCACTGGGTTTATCTGAAATCCTCTAAGACTTATGAGCTTGAGTTTGACTATGCCGATTGGATGCAAGGCGGCGCAGGGACTCAGCACGGCCCCGTGTATACAGAGGTGCGTACCGGCAGCGCCACTGGGTCGCTGTGGTACTCCGGCACTCATTCCGCCACTGGGGTCTAAATACCTGCGGGCAGTTGCTTAATTGTCTGCCTGTAGGTGGTTCTACCTTGTGTGCATCCCTTACGCCTGCGCAGGCGTATCTCATGAAAAATCTCTCAATCCTCGCCGGTTCTTCTTTGCTGGCAGCTTCTGCAGTGATCGCCTCGCCTGCTCAGGCTGGGCCTTATTTCAACACTGAGCTCAACTCCGGTTTTTCTGGTTTTGATGGTCTGGAGTATGTCGGCAGCGTTGTTGACGTGCATCTGGGCGTTGAGGGCGTCAACGGCGATGCGTCTTGGTATTTGCAGGCGGGCCCTGCAATCGTTGCCCCAGACGGCGGGGACACTGACGTTGAGCTGTCCGGTAAGTTTGGCGGTGCTGTCGCTGTAACTGATCGCTTCAGCCTTTACGGCGAGGTGTCGGGGATGTCAGCAGAAAAGCTTGAGTATGTAAACGCCGGGCTAAAAGCCGGCATCAAGTACGCGCTTTGATTGTCTCCCAAGGCCCCGCACATAGCGGGGCTTTTTTGTGATCCCTCCTGTCCGTATCCCACGAGTGCCGGCGCCTTTCATGCCGCCAGCCCCTCCCGTCAGCCTGCCGCGGCCTGTGTTGCAGGTGCCCGGCTGTGTCCCGTCGCATCCTGACGCGCAGCTCAACCCATCGCTCCTGAGAGACGATCCCGGCCGCGTCGGCTACGTGTGCGATGCGCCCCTGCCTTCCATCGACGCAATGGATTTCAGGCCCAGCCAGCTGACCGTCATTGAGGGCGAGGCCCCACCTGCAAAACGGGAAGCAGATCAGGCGCCACCTGCTGCAGAACTGCCGCAGCTCCCTAGGCCTGGGCCTGCTGCTGTAGTACCCGCCCCTAGCGCACCGATCGTTCAGCAGGTCCTAGACGGGCTGCCAGAGGTGCCAGCCGTCGTCAATACAAGCTCCATTGCACTTGTCGCCACCACGTCTGCGCTGCTGGCCAAGCCGCTTGCTGATCTGCTGCTCAAGTTGATCAAGCCAGCAGTCAAAAAAGCGGTTGCAAAGATCAAGGCAAAGCTAGGGCGAAAGATCCCGGTCCTGAGTCTTTCTGAACGACGCCTGGCGCAAAGAGACCGGAATCGGGCCGTTTTGGCTTTGCGGCGGGCTTTACGGGGACGATGACACGCACATCACCGCAGACCATCGCCGCCTGTGATCCAGGCTTAAACGTTGCGCCTGCTTTGGCCATCTCTGAGCAGTGCTTCAGACGGTTCAACGTGTAATCCAGAACGCGCTGCGCCAACAGCTGTTGCATCAGCTTTAGCTGTGTGTCTGCTAGCGCTTTGCAGCGTTCATGCAGCCCACCATCTAACGGGAAAGACGCGGTTAATGCGATTCCTGCATTGATGCTGTGACTGTCTTTTTGTCCTGTTGGGGCTTTGCTCCAAAACAGGATTTCGCCTGGATAATCTGGTGCGCCGTCTTCGTTAGCGTCCACCGGGTTGTAATAGGGCGTCCGCTGATAATCACGGCGCGGCAGTGAGAAGCTATGCGACCCAGTCAGGAACGGTGACAGCGAAAGTGTCGGGCCTTGGCAGCTGATCTGATTAGGACCCAGGTGATAGACAGGGAAAGGGCCATTAAGCATCTGCACTGCGTTGTTAACAACGCTTCCGTTGCTAACGCTGCTGGGTGATGCTGTTGCATTGACCTGCGCAATTGCTTGCGAGGGCAGCAGCAGGGCTACGGCCCAAAGACTGAGGTTGAGGAGGTGTCTGCTGTGATTGTTGTTGTTCGGTCGATGTAAGTAATCGTCTGGAGTCCTGGTCCGCTGTAGCTCTCCGTGAATTGAAAGGCCGCGCCGTCCTGTGTCATCTTCCAGCTGGGCCGCTGACCAAGCGGAAGGCCGATCCATTGCGATTGCACCCCGTCTGTTGTTTGGTTTTGTATTTCGACTGCATCGGGCAACATTGACAGCCCGCTGTGCTCTATCCCAGAACCTGCCGCGGTGTAGCTGTAGCCGGTTGCAAAGTCCACTGATCGGATCTGTTCCACGATCTGTGTGGTGCTTCGCGTGTTGGTTGTTTGCTGGCCTGTTCTGAATTGCGGCACCACTGGCACCGCAGCAGCTGGCAACGCCACTAGCAACAGGGCCGCAACCGCGCGCATCAGTTGAGCCGCTCAAGCGTTATCAGCGTCTGGCCGATCGCTGTGGTGCCTGCACCCCCTGCAGTGGTCGTTATGGCCCCTGCACTTGTGACGGTGCCGGCCAAGCTGCCTGCGGTCCCTCCTGCGGTCACGGTTGATGATTGCCACAAGGGCAAGGCGGTCAGCGCTGAATTGGTCAGGCTCACCGTTGCGGTGCTCGTGCTGTCTGCCTCTAGATAGGACTGGTTAAAGCTAAAAGCGTTCCCACTTGTCGCCTGGGACGCTGTGATTGATGTCAAGGCTGGGACGCCATTCGTGACCGTGCCTAAACCGCCAATGACCCCCGCTGTTGTCCCGTCAGTCGTGCTGACCCCACTGCCGCTGATGCTGTAGGAGCTTGCCCCTCTCGATATTTGAGAGGCCGCATTGTCGACTGTGAGCTGTACTGATGATTGGATGCTGTGCCTGATGTCGGCATTGGCCGGACTACTGATTAACAGCAGCAGGGCGAATGCGTGCGCTGATCTCATTTGATGCCCACGCTGTCTGATTTCTCTTTAAGGCTAGTAGTGACCCCTGGCTTACAGTTTTTCTTCCCGTTGCCGTTGCCGTTGCCGTTGGTGCGTTCAATCCCAAAGCTGGCCAAAGCTGCGCTAAAAACTGACGCTGGGAATGTCAAGTCTGCAGAGGGCTTGCCCAGGTTTAGGTAACTGGTGGTCAGGATTGCCCCGGCCCAGCACAGAACGCCGACCCTGACGGTTGTTGCAATCCGTTCGCTTGCATCCCATTGCTTGTGCTCTCTTTCCATTCTCCATTCCCTACCTTGGAATTTTAAGGACTATCCCGTGCTGTTGCTTCTGCGTCCTGTCCTGTTTGCCTTCATGAAATCAGCGAGCGTTAAGCGCTTGATTGTTGATCTGCTGAAGGCGTATAGCAAAACAACAGATAATCAGATCGATGATCAGATTGCCCTTGCCGTTGAGCGGGCTCTAGGTGTAGGTGATCCCATAAAGTGAAACCTTCCTATTTGTTGCGCGTGGCAACCGTTGCCGCGATTGCCTTGGGCGCTTCTGTCGTGCTGGCAGCAGCTGAGGCCCTAAGGATCCTGGACGACTGCAAAGCCCCCAGGGCTGCAAGCGCTATGGGGGATGAAATTCAAAATGCCCCCCGTGTCCGCCGTAGGTGATCAGACGCCAGCCGTAAAGCTTGGCCACATCACCTGCGCGTGAAAGCATCCACCGTCTTGAGCCATGGTGTATGTCTATGGCGTCCCCTGTGAGGTGTTTTGAGTCGTAAGCACCCTGTACGGAGTCGTTCCAGGTTTTAGTCCGCTGGCTGCTGTGGATGTGATGCCCTTTGACGGCTCCCTGGCTGGCGAGCATGAGACGAGCAAGGCTGCACGCCGCAGAGCGCGAGAGAACAACCGGGCGACCGTGCAAGTCGTGCGCGTAGCCCCCGCCTGTTTTGATCGCGTAGCCCGGGCCTGTCTGCCAGTCCCCCGGAACCCAGGTGATCAATTGACTGCAGGCGGTTGCAATCACGAGCACGCCTTGACTCATTGCGCCTACGCATAAGCATGACTAGGCTAGGGCTGTTGTGAGAGTGGCACGTCATCTTTTCAGGGAGTGGCACGTCATCTCTCCCTCAACAACTCACACCTGATCTGGCCTTCCTGTTTTCAGGGGGGCTTTTTTATGTGCCAGCCCAGCGCCTAGCGGTAGTTGCTGAGACTCCGTATCTCTGAGAAATTTGTTTCCAGGTTTTGCCGTTACGGCGAGAGCGCTTGATCTTGGTACTCCGCGACTCAGTCAAATTCCAGAGCAGAATCAGCGGGAACATGATTAAGACAAGCGCCCACGCGAGAGCGCAGGTGACTGTCATTTTCGTGATGGTGATGGATGTGTACCAACTCAGCGGCCAGAAGGGATCCCACAAGGATCGAGAGCAGCAGCCGCATGAGTTGATAGTTGAAATGTTTGCCCCTTGCGCTGGCTAATCTCAGCGTTCATGAGGCGGTAGCGAAGATCCGACGGGCTCGCGTCTCCCGTGGCGAGGACCCCATTGCTGGAGCTGCGCATATGCTACCGCATAGGGTCACCCCTGGCAATGCGCCACCGTATGGGTTGGCTACTGTGTAAGCACACGCGGGCGCATATGGATGACCAAAACAGGCCTAGCCTTGCCTGGCTCAACACATCTGCAGAGCTCCCCCTGGAGAGCCAGCTAACGGTGACGATGTATCACCGAGAGGTTGACTCCTGCGAAGACATGCAGGCCCTGAAAGATGTCACAAAGGCAGCAGTCACTCAATGGATCCGCACCGCGCACCTGCTAGGGGATGCAGTGAAGAGAGTGGCAGAGCTTGAGACTTACTTGGTCAAGTCGGGGGTTTATTAGTAGCTGCTGTCTAGGATTGCGTGCTTTGCCTGCATCGCTAGGCTCGCGCGAAGCTGTGGGACTTTCTGGTAGACCAAGTGCATCGATGAAACGATGCAGCAGACGGGCTCAAACCCATCCTCAGATACGCAGACACGGATGCAGCCATCCGGCAGCGTTTCCATTGTTTCACTCATCCATAGAGCTTAGTTAATCAGCCGGGGGATGGATCACGTGTCTAAGGCGCGCCCTGCTTTCCCTTTGGTCTTGGCGGTGTTGTATAGCTTTCAGCTGTTGGGTCAATCCATGCCGTTCCTCAACGACCTGGTCTCCAACAGCATCGGGCCCCCCGGCTGGCTTGGGTCTACTTTCAGCCCACGGGCTCAGTGTCCGGGATGACCTCAGTGTTCGGAATGCCCTCAACAATTGCTAGTTCTGCGTCGCGCAGTGCCTTAGCGGCAATTTCCAAGGAAATGCGGCACGCTTCAGCTGAAACCTTCAGTCTCTGTATGCAGAGAAACTCATCCGAAAGACGCTGGCGGACTTTTTTCAATGCAACCCCGGCCTTAGGCGTTTTAGCGGCAGCTTCATTGATTGGTGGCTGATCATCACCGTTTTCCTGCTGTATGAGGTAAAACACTTCCTGTCTTTCTTCGTCTGTTAAATTTTTTGGATCGTTATGGAAGGCAGAGCTCAGCTCTTCAAAGCGGGTTCTGATTGTTTGGATGTTGTACACCACCGGGTGGGTTTTTGCTGGCCCTGTCTGCATCCAGCATTTCAGATAGTCGATGACTTTTGTCCTGCGCCATTTTTCAAGCCTAGATTTCGGAACGCCAAGCTCTTTGCTCGCTCTGGTCACATTCAACCAGTTGCTTTCAGTCATTTTGTCTGCTGGCAGTTTTGCAGGGGTCACCCCTTCCTGCAGACCTTACGCCTGCGACTGCGCATGCGCAACACCTAAAGCTTATGAAGGAATAAAGAAAGCCAGCCCTGTCTAGCCTTGCACCATGGAAGATCAGCGCATTACGCGGTTTGACATCAGCCTCGACGCCCTGCGCGTCCTGCACAGCTGCGTTGCTAAGGCGCACGACGAATGGCCCGGCGGCAGTTCAGAGCATCAGGCGATCCTGTGGGAGATCAGGCAGCAGCTCTTTGCTGCCTTGCTAGACGCGACCCTGTAGGCCGCCTGTCCATTAAAAAAGCCCCCAGGCGGGGGCGCGCGCTACTTGTGACGAGGCGGGCGGATGTCGTGCCACAGCTCGGCTTTGAGGTCCCTCAGTGCATCCTTAAGGGTTTCGCCGTGGGCTGAGCAGACGCGATTGTCGGGGTCGTCCAGCCAGGCGAGGTGAACGTGGATAAACACCCCATCGGTGCCAATCCAGTCTTCATACGATGAGCACCACGGCGCTGCCCTGAGGTCGGCGTAAGTCTTGGGAAATCTCACTTGACCCTCAGTTCGGCTTCTTTCCAACGGGCGCCGACGTAATAGTGATTTTTTATGCCGTCCGCGTCGTAGGTGAAGCACCCTGAGGAGCTGCTGGTGGCTCGCTGGAAGTCGGGGTGGTTCTTGATGTCGATGCCAGCGTCTGCCATGGCTTGCTTGAGGGCGTCGACGAAGACGTCCTTGCGGCTGCGTTTGGGGAGGTTGATGCCGTTCTCCAGGCACCAGGCGTGCAGCTGCTTGTTGGTCAGGGTGGGGAGCCAGTAGAGGTTGTTGCCGTTGGAGTTTTGAAAGGTCATTGGGCTAAGAGCAAAGGGTTAGAGATCGATCAGTCGAAGGTGAAGGCGGGGAGGCCTTTGAGCTGGTTGAGCTCAATGCGACGGGGTCTCCCCCTGTGGTCATAGCATACCCCTGCGCAGTCTTATGAGTCAACCCCGTGTTTTGCGCTTGGGTAGCGGCCCTTCCGCTCTGCGCGCCGTTTCGTCTTCTTACGGGGCCGCGGCGGGGCCGCCTTCACTGCCTCGCATGTTTCCCTGTAGCCGGGCGCTTCCAGGTCCGGCCTGGCTATAAAAACAGCCCCCCAGTCAATCTGTGCCGTCATTGAGCAACCTCCTGAGCGTTTGTTTTTCGTTTGCGTAGGGCCCGTTTGTGTACAGATCGATTGCGTCGCACACGTAAGGCTCAACCCACCTTCCCTGGCAGCTGCTCCAGTTCTCAGGCTGTAGGCAACTGACGCCAACCACTATCAAAAAATGCCAGAGGTACGTCCCGACCTGCGCGAAAGCTTCCATCACTTAAGAGCCTGGATCTGGACATGTAGCCCGGGCAATCTGTCCCCATCGGCCCAGAATTTGTTTGAGCCATTCCAGTTGCCCCACCCGACAATCTGCGAATCATCTCTGATCAGCCCTGCCTGCTGTATCGCGTCCCCAATCCCCCTGATCAACTTGTCGGCATCTGGTCTGTTTGTGTGATGCTCAGGCGCTGATGGTTTCAGCTTGTGGGCGTTCTTGCCGCTTCCGTAGTGGGATTTTGGGCGAGCAAAGAAGAACGCAGGCGTGACGCTGATTGCAGCGGTGTCATCCCATCCGTCTGGTCTGTTGTAAACCAGTTCCTTCATGACCTCATGGCGCCATTCCATAAGCTCCTTTTGGTTGTAATACTTGAGCCCGTAGCGTGTCCTTTCAAGCGACCCTTGCGGCCGTGGTGTTCCTAAAACTGTGGCCTGGATGAAGTGCGGGGAGAAGGTCACTTTCAGGACGGCTCGGTTGGTTCTTCCACCTTTCTAGTGGTTATCTTCCAGCTGTAAGAACGCTCCCGGGGTACGGCCCCGCCCCGCTGGTGCATATCCCTGAGGTGCCACTGTTCGCATTTCTGCTCGTCTGTGTAGTCCCACTGCTGGGCGTTCTGCACACGTGTCACTGTGTGCAGCCCTCGCGTGAACTTATCCCCCACAAGAGCGTTGCAGAAATATCTCTCAAGCTCTTCCTTTAGAAAATCGATCTGACCACTGAGCTCTCTGATCAGTTCTTTCTTGGACGCAATCAGCGCAGGGATTTCATCAACGGGGGTCATTCTCCAGTTTTCCTTTCCGGGCATTGGGTAGCAGGTAGCAGGCGTGCAGGTGTTGCAGGGTGAAGGCTCTGTCATCTGTGCAGTCCTCTTGCGACGACTCAGGGGCCTGTATGTAGTCCTGAGGCAGGCACAACCGGGAACGCGTACGCCTGCGACCCCACAGGCGCCACCGGCGCAGAAATGACAGCGGCAGCACTATCAGCTGAAAGATGAGCGCTGCGGTTATCCAGAAAATAAGCGCCAACAGCGCAGGCAGCCATAACAAGGCAGAGGGCCTGCGTCTTGGGGTCGCTAAAGATTTGCATGAGTTCATTGTGGGCTGTGGTTGTTTTAGTTCGGGGATGACCCCGCGTCAACGCCTACGCAGGCGCAATGCGTGGTTTCAGATAAAGCGAGCGCCTAGCCTCCCATTCCGCCAGGCAGTCCGTGGGTTCGTATGTTGTTGTGTACGTTTTGCCGGGCTTGATCCATACCCCCCAGCATTGATGAACATCAAGCATCGGCCAGTGCTGCCAGAGCAATGACAGGTAGCCGCCCAGCTGGGCCCTGATGTCGTAGTCACGCCCATGCGTGCCCAGTGTTTTGTAGTCCACCAAGATCACGCGCGAGGGCTCCCCAGGCAGCCGTCCCAGCAGGTCAAACGTCCCGCCTATCCCATAGCGCAGATCTGCTAATCGATATTCGGCCGCGATCGGCTCCAAAAGCTTGACGTGCGGGTGAGCCATCAGTGGCTCGATCCACTCCCCATAGTTGCCAAGGTCCCCAGGCTTGCCGGTCGTCTTCCACAGGTAAGCCGCGTGATGGACGCCCACCCCACGTGGGCCCCAGATGTGCTGCGTCTCGTCAAACTTGCGCTGCACGTCAGGCGTGATCTGCTTTGCCATGGCTGAGACGCTGTAGGGCAGCAGCTGCCCTTTCCAGCTGTAACGGTGGATGGCGTCGAAAAACTCCAGACCCTCAATAGGTGGGAGCTCGCGCGGTGTCGTGAGGTTCAATCGCTGATCCCATAACGCGCTTTTGTTGCAGCCAGTGCCCGCGCGTCTTCCTCTTGCTTCTGCCTCCAGTCCTTCTGTGAGTCGCTGGTCAGCTTGGGCTGAATCGTGATCGTTGCCGGTTTGTTGAGGTAGTGCTGATAACGCTCCTCCCTAAGCCACCTGAAACAGTCGGGAAGCATCAGCGGCTCTCCGCCCTCCTGAACCCTTTGCGCCTGCTCGTTGACAGCCGCCTGAGCCGCTTCTAGGAGCCTCTCAGCGCCTACGTCTGCGCAGGCATCCTCCCAGTGCTTAGTGAAAGCTGCCTTTTTTGATTGATTGGCCAGCAGCGGGCTGGATGTGAACACAGCCCAGAACCGTTCAAATTCCTCTGTGTATTTGGGCTTGAGCCGGCTTGGTTTTCCACAGCTCTGTTTTTTGTCTTCTTTCTTCTTTTCTATAGAGGTAAAAACCTCCTCTCCTTCCTCGCACTGTTCCGGCGGAGCCGGAACCACCGCGTAGCGGTTTCCGTCGGTTTTTCCCAGGGTCGCATGCCCGTCAACCCCTACCTTTTCAACCATGACCACGGCCCATAGCGCTTCATAAACCAACGTGCTGAGTGAATAGGTTTGCCTGTGTGGTGGCTGTAATCGCCGGAGTTCTCGGGCGAGATCGTCGGCAACCATGACTTTGTGTTGCTTTGGCTTGTAATGAGCCGGGACATCGCTTGGCCCATGTTGGGCCTCTTGACGGACCGCCATTGGACATTCAAGGGACATAGGAGGGACCTGTTGTGGCCCGGCAAACGTAGCGACTGTGCGCATGCGTGGCCACATATTTCTGATTTTTTTCTGCCAGAGCGTTTTGAGAATGGGTTTCGTTTTGTATAGCAGGCTACAAGCCTTTGAGAATTGCCTGATGACAACAGGGGAGACTCCCCTGTACGATGTGCCTACCTCCGCGCAACGTATCCAGTAATTGTCAATGGAAACACCAGATGGTTTGCGGGGCTTGCCTCCATCAGTCGCTCATTTTGGAAAGGCGTTCAAATCTTGGCGGAAACAGTCCGGCATCACTCAGACCGATGTTGACAAGATCACCAAGGCGCTAAGCCTGCAGGGCCCCTATGGCTCGCAGGTCTCCCGCCTGGAAACTGGCCAGCTGATCCCGCAGCCGTTTTTCTTCCAGAGTCTTTCCCGGTTTAATCAGATCGTTGCTGAGCGAGAAACCGCCCAGCTGCAGACCAAACAAAAGGAAAAGCTGCAGGCGTCTCATTGCTTGCCCTACAAGACATATGACGGTCGCGTCGCTGAGGCGGCTGATTTCTTCCTTATGTACCTAGGCGATCAGCCGCTGAATCAGGCTTATCAGGCAGAGCTTTTCACGCCAACCAGTCAGCGCGAGGTCGACGCATTCAATCAAATGGCCATGGGCTTTTTCCAGCGTTTGTGCGCTGACAAGGGCGTCACCCAGCAGCAGGGCTGGCAGCAACTGAGCGGCCTGATCGGTGATGAGCAGATGAAGCTAGAGGCGCCTGGCCTTCTGTTTGGTTTTGCTCCGTGGGACCTTGAGCAGGTCACCAAGTGGTGCAGCCTTGGGGATTATTGCCCTTTGCGTATTGCCTTTATGGAATGGAGCGGGCGCTCATTCTCTTCTACCTCGCAACTTGTTAGGGAATTTCTGGCAAATTCTGACGTAAGGTTGTCTTAATATGTCGTAGCGCAGCGGGGTGGACTCCGCCCATGTTTGGGGGTATAGTCCGCGCAATTGATTCCTGTTCTCAACTTGGATTATGTCCTGAGCTCGCAGTTTGATTTTCTGAGGGCCTCTCATGATGCTGCAGCGCAAAATGCAGAAAGCCACTGTCTCAGCCTGCACGCACTAGCGTCTGCTGTCGATCAGGCCAAACTGAATAAGTCTGAGCGCAAAGAGCTTGGCCAATACCTGAAACGGGCAATCAAATCGGCTCGCTGCATGCGAGGTCACAGCTCATGACCGCAAAGCCTGCAGATGCGGCAAATGCGCTTATCGCCGCGCTCTGTAAATTCTCAGCGAGCGTCCCCCCGATCCCTAAAAATGGTGAAGGGCAGTTTGGGGCCTATCCCCTGCTAGACGACATTCTCAGGATCGTTACCCCAGAGCTAGCCAGGAATGGCCTCTTCCTCAATACCACTTCCAGCACTGAAGACGGCGCACCGCAGTTGATCACAAGGGTTCACCACGTCAGTGGTGAGTTTTTCGAGAGCAAAACGCGCCTGATCGTGGCACCTGGCAGGAACCCCGTCCATCAAGCCATGAGCGCGGTCACTCAGCAGCGCCGCTACGAAATCCTGAACATCTTGGGCATCACCGGCACCAATGATGACGACGGAGCGGCGGCAGCGGGAGCGACCCCTGAAGCCTTGCCTCAATCCCATGCGCCTGCGCAGTCCAAGCCTTCTGCGCCGCAGCCTGCTCAGGCGAATGAGGGACACAGCAGCAACAGCTCGCTGATGAAGACCCAAACACTTGATCAGCTGTTGGCATGGGTCAAAGTCTGCGCCGCCAATAATCGTCAGTCTTTAGTTGAGGAGCTAATGGCAATTTTCAAAGCTGCCCACCCACGGCCCAACTGGCCTGCTCAAGGTTTCTGGGCCTCTGTCATCAACACGCCCGCGGAATCAAAAACAGTTCTTGATTTCATCGCCGCTAATCCAGCACAAGATGCCCAATGGACACCGGGGGGACTGTGACGCCTTCTATCGCTGAGAAGATCCAAAATTGCATTGCGCTGCAGCAAGAGATTGGACAGTACGCGCAACAGCGCGCAGATCAGGCTTACGCGGCAAATGATCTCCCATCCTACGGAAAGTGGAACCGCAAAGAAGAGGCCAGCCGGCAGATTCTCATGCTCATGAGAGATCAAGAGCTGCCCTACATCCGCGACTATCGGGGCCCCACTCTCCCCCCTAAACCTGCCGCATGAACACCACACCCGGGACGCCTAAAGAACACAGCCTGCCTCCCCTGCCTGCTGTCACCCCAAAAGAGCGCCCATTCAGTTGGGGACAGTCAAAGAGCGTCGCTGAAAGCTGGAAAAACAGAAACAAAATCTGGTGCAAGCTTTCAGATGAGGAACACGATCTTTTGGTCATGTTCGCCAGACGATCAGAGACCAGCATGAACAGCGCCACGCGCAAAATTGTCCGTTATTTTTTCAACCTAGAGGATTGACCGATGCCCGATTTTGCAGACGATTTCAAAGCGAATTTTTCTCTCTACCCAGCCACCAATAAAAAGCAAGAACGCAGCCCAGACACATGGGGTTTTCTTAAAGTCTCAGCTGATCAAATCCCGGCCTTGATTGCATACCTGCAGCAGGCCCCACGTTCAACCTGGACACGTAAAGACGGCACAAACGTGGAAGAGGTTTCTATTCGGCTGGCTGGTTGGAAGAAAGACAGCGAGAAATACGGAACATTCATCAGCGGTCAAGTTTCACCGGAACGTGCTCAGTCTTCTGTCGTTCCCCCTGCTGACACGTCGCTGCTTGGCTTCTGATGGCAAAGGATGGGGTCGGGTGGTATCTGGACCAAATCGGCCGCTACCCGCTGCTGACACCTGCTGAGGAGATACACCTGGGCCAACTGGTCCAGGCCATGCAGAGGCTGAAGGTAGACAACCCTGATGGCCCCTACAGCAAGGAACAGACGCGCATCATCCGAGCAGGCCGAAAGGCTCACCATCGGATGGTGTGCGCAAATCTGCGCCTAGTCGTCAACGTGAGCAAGAAGTATGCGGCGCAATATCAAAACGGCAGCCTTCTGGATTTGATTCAGGAGGGCGCCAAGGGGCTCACCCGCGCGGTTGAGAAATTTGATCCGACCCTTGGCTACAAATTCTCGACATACGCCTTTTGGTGGATCCGTCAATCTGTCCAGCGCTCCCTGATCCTTGAGCGCACGATCTATCTACCAAATGGCTGCGTCGACAAGATCAAGCATCTGAGGGACTACATCGCCGACCATCACCAGCGGACAGGGAAGCTTCCGACGCTGTCGCAGATGGCAGAGAACGTGCCGATGAGAGTGGTTGATCCTAAGCAAAGAGAGCAGGCCATCCTCGACCTGATGCCCCACCTCATGGAGCTGCGCAGCTTGGATGGCGCTGTCGATGGGTTGGAAACAAAAAAAGCGGGGAAGGCCCTCTTAGCTTTTG
>CENF01216194.1_pt1 | contig 38935 bp, 36 predicted proteins | sample 361291 | NCBI WGS metagenome assembly CENF01 (sample SAMEA2619399, study PRJEB7988) | marine metagenome | isolation source: saline water (ENVO:00002010), including | reverse complement strand
TGGAGCGCCTTAACCCCAAAATGCAAAGTGGTCGATTACCAACTATAAGAGCAGAGCTCGATGAATATGAAGAGGCTCGTAGCGTCGCTAATATGGTCAAAGAGCTTAGTGTTGGTAACACCTTGCTTGGTGACCAAGCGGTATTAGTTAGGACACATGCGCAGATACCGCCAATCATTGAGGCCTTTAAAGAGCGCGATATTAAATTTAGAGTGCCCTCTGATAGCGAATCCGGAGCTGAATTAAATAGCGACGATGAGGTCCAAATACTTACTCTTCACGCTGCAAAGGGACTTGAGTGGAAAATAGTGCATCTGTGCGGGGTTGAGGATGGGTTTCACCCGATTGCCCATGCCAATACTGAGTTGGCTTTAGGCGAAGAGCGCCGTCTATTCTTTGTTGGATTAACAAGGGCTGAAGAAGAGCTTCATATTTCATGGGCCAGAAATCGTTCTCTAGGAAGCAGAAGAAGCAGGAAACCTTCGACTTATATCAAGGAACTCTCTAATCTCTTAGATCCGAATCCACTCAGATTTGGCACCGATACAAAAGTCTTATCTCAGAGAATACGAGAGTTCCTTAGATCTCGAAATGCGACAAGTCAGCAAAATGATCCGACCAATAGTGAGGAAAGTTTTGTGGAGGAGCTTGATTTAATACGGAGAAGCATTGCGAAATCTAATGATTCTAAACCGGAGATGGTTCTCTCAGATGAGGCGATTGCAGCGCTAGTCGACCTGAAGCCCAAGTCGTCAGAAGATTTGGGCAAGATACCTCAAATTAGTTCAGTAGTAATTGATCGCTTTGGTGAACAGATAATTAAAATCTTTTCGTAATATTCCCAGTCAACTCCCTTGAATTGCTATGCTTTCGCATGGCCGGTAAGGACTCATCTTCTTCAGATCTCCAAAGGTCTCTGGGGCTTCGTCACGTCTTTGTCCTGAGCACTGGAGGCACAATTAGTGCAGGCTTGTTCTTTCTTCCTAGCTTTGCCGTTGATAAAGCCGGCCCATCTGCTGTTCTTGCTTACTTGGTCGCTGGTCTCCTTGCGTTGCCAGCAATGCTTAGCGTATCAGAGCTGTCTACGGCGATGCCGCGAGCCGGGGGCCTCTACTATTTCCTTGCAAGAGCTCTTGGTCCTGCGGGAGGAACGCTTAGCGGAGTCTCCACATGGGTATCTCTTGTTATGAAAGATGCTTTCGCTTTAGTAGGCATGAGCGCTTATTTGAACTTAATTGTTGACTTACCAGCAAAACCTACTGCAATTTGCCTCATAGCTTTCTTTACTGTTTTAAATATTATTGGTTCAAAGACTAGCGCTTCTCTTCAGATGGGAATGGTCGCTTTCCTTCTTGCCGTTATGGGGTGGTATATGATTGCTGGACTCCCCGATACCAATAGAGGACTCGGTGATTTTGACCCGTTCTTTACTAGCGGATCGGGTGGATTTGTTGCCGCCATTGGCCTTGTGTTTGTCAGCTACGGAGGTTTGACAAAAGTTGCCAGCATTGCTGAGGAAGTTGAAGATCCTTCAAAAAATATTCCTCTTGGGGTAATCGTCTCTCTAGTCGTTAGCACTATAATTTATACAGTCGGCGTGCTGGTAGCAGTCGCTGTTGTTCCCGCTGATGATCTGATAGCCGATCAGGCTCCTCTTCACACTGCTGCCGAGTATTTCATGCCGGCAGTTGGTGCTGGATTCGTTATTGCAGCTGCACTTGCTGCCTTTGCTTCGGCGGCTAATGCTGGAATTCTTGCGGCGGCACGATATCCGATGGCCATGAGTCGCGATGGGCTCATGAGTGCAAAGTTTCTTGAGCTCAGCAAATTTGGAACACCGATTTGGGGGATCATTCTAACCGGAGCAGGAATGGCGTTCGTGGTAGTCGCCTTTGGGGCAGGTGCAATCGCCAAACTTGCAAGCGCTTTCGTTTTAGTTAAATTAGGTCTTGTTAACTTAGCTGTAATTGTTCTTCGGTCTGCAAAGATATCCTCTTATGCTCCTGGTTTCAAAACCCCTCTTTATCCCTTTACCCAAATTCTTGGTATAGGCATCTCCTTGTATCTAATAGTCAAGCTGGGGCCTTTCCCATTTCTCCTTGTATGTGCTGCTACGCTAGTGACGCTCGTTTGGTACCACTTCATAGGCAAAAAGAAAGCATCGCAAACAGCTGGTGCAATACATCATATTTATGAGCGCTTAGGACGTGCAGCTGATACGAGCGTTGATCGAGAAATTTCTGCTGCTATGCAAAGCCATGGACTTCGCTCCGAAGATGACTACGCAGGTCTCATCGCTAGAGCTTCAGTTCTCTCTGTTCCAAATGATGGCGACATTGACCTTGCGGCGACTCGCGCTTCACAGGTTCTAAGTAATCGGATAGGAATTGATGCCGAGATAGTGAACGAGCAATTTTTAGAAACAGGTTCGCTTTGGATCCAGCCATCACAAACACACCCTACAGCCACACCTGTAGCGTTTTTTGATGAAGCTGAAGACGATCATCTAGTAATCGTGAAGAGTGAGGCTGGGATCACAATACCTGCCGAATGGGGAGGTCGAAATGAGCGAGTGAATGCCTTATTTTTCCTAGCTGGAACCACAGCAAAACCAGGCCGTGCTCTTCGTCTGGCAGGAGAGCTCGCTGGCTACTTAGACGACAATAAGTCTGCCGTATCGCTGGATGCAGCTCATGAGGCGGAGGTCAAAGATGGACTTTTGCCCGGACTAGAAATCGGGCAGTATCCACTCTTGCCTGAAACTGCGATGCGGTCTCTTATAGGGAAGCGAGTAGGAGACCTTAGTTTAGATAAAGACCTTCATATCGAAGCCATACGCAGAGGTGAACGAGTCTTAAGGGCTGACCCTGAGACAGAGCTTCATGCAGACGATCAGCTAACAATTATCGGACCAATAGGTGAACTCCCTGGCTCAGACGAATTAGCTAGTTCAATCTGACGAATCAGCTAAACGAAAAGTCCGCTACAACTGGCGCATGGTCGGAAGGCTTTTCGCCTTTACGTGCGTTTCGATCCACAACTATGATCTCCATAGCCTCGTTCATGGGAACTGTGGGCAATATAAAATCAATTCGCATTCCCATTTTCTTGTAGAAGCTGCCTTGACGATAATCCCAGAAGGTATAGACACCTGCCTCGCCTGGGCATTGATATCGGAGAGAGTCAACGAGACCCCAATCTAGGATTTCATAAAAGGCGTCTCTCTCAGGCTTGCTTACATGAGTCGCTCCGTTAAACGATTTGATATCCCAAACATCTCGATCCTCTGGCGCTACGTTGAAATCTCCAAGAACGGCAAGGTTTTCACTTGGGTCATTATTGAGCTCAAGGTGAGATCTCAATCTAGATAACCATTCAAGTTTGTAGTGGTAGTGATCATGTCCTACTTCTCGTCCATTAGGTATGTATGCACTAGCAATACGGACCCCGTTACAAGTTGCCCAAATAATTCGGGCGTCCGGATCGTCCGGTTTCCCATCGTTGAATCCATGAGATACATCGTCTAAACCAACTTTGCTTAAGATCGCTACGCCATTCCACCTTCCCTCCCCGTTATGCACGCTTTCATATCCCAACTCTTCAAAGTCGGAATGCGGGAACGCGTCGGAAGCCATCTTTGTCTCCTGTATACACAAAACGGATGGATTGAATCTAGTAACCCAATCTACTACTCTCGGCATTCTTGCTTTCAGAGAGTTCACATTCCATGTGGCGATTCGCATCAATTTCAGTCCTTACGTTTGTTTCTTTTCTAAAGCTTCGTATAAGTCATCAAGAGCTTGCTTCTCACTTATTACTTTAATTGTATGCATACCCATTTGACGGGCTGGTTTTAGATTTATTCCTAAATCATCAAGAAAAACACATTCAACTGGATCAACACCGATTACTTTGCATGCATGCTCGTAAAATGCTTTCTCAGGTTTTCTCACTCCTATTTTCGAAGATTCTATGACCTCATCAACTAAAGTAATCACCATGTCCAGATGCGCTGTAGGGCTTTTTTTGACGCTAGATGACTCTTCAGAGCTTTCTTGGAGGTTGTTGGTTAGGATGGCCAACTTATAGTTTGACTTAAGGGACTTCATTGCATCTACCATATTTGGGCGAATTGTAGTCTCAAGACATTTCAATACTCGTTCAGCGCTAAGACTGAATCCCAACGTCTTGGCTTCCTCCTCAAAGCAGGAAATAAATTCTTCTCTCGTTAACTCGTTGCGTTCAAATTTTGCCCAAGCGTTACTATCTGGGTTAGTGCTATTGATCTTCCGAATAACTCCAGATGGGATTAACGCCTCTCTCTCATACTCTTCGAACGCATCGAAAGGACTTGATGTTATCACTCCTCCGAAATCAAAAAGTATGGCTTTGATCATTGCTTGATCATACGACTTGTGATGCCACAAGACATAGTTAGAAATAACCAAAAAGAGCACAACGGTAAGGTACCCTCAATTTAATGGCCCATGAATACATATTTACTATGCACAAATGCTCTCGGTTCTACCCACCGGATCGAGAAGTCCTCAAAGACATAAGCCTTTCTTTTTTTCCCGGAGCGAAGATAGGTGTCTTAGGCATGAACGGTGCAGGAAAATCTTCGTTGCTGAAAATTATGGCTGGTCTGGACGATGGATTTACAGGCGAAGCAAGGTTGACTCCTTCATTTACTGTCGGGTACTTGCCTCAAGAACCAAAGCTAGATAATGAAAAGACCGTTCATGAGAACGTCATGGATGGAGTCGGGGAAATAGCTTCACTGTTGGAAGATTATGACCAAGTTTTGGCGGCTTGGTCAGACCCAGATGCGGATTTCGAAAAACTTGGATCTCTGCAGGCTGATATCGAAGGAAAGATTGAAGCCGCTGGGGCATGGGACCTTCAACGCATGGTCGAAATAGCCATGGATGCTCTCAGGCTTCCGCCCGGAGACTCTGGTGTTCATAACCTTTCGGGTGGAGAAACGCGCAGAGTTGCATTATGCAAGTTACTTCTCTCAAAGCCGGATTTACTTCTTTTAGATGAGCCAACTAATCACCTCGACGCTGAATCCGTTGCTTGGCTGGAGCGTTTTCTCAATGATTACACCGGCACAGTTGTCGCTATAACACACGATCGGTATTTTCTTGACAACGTTGCAGAATGGATTCTTGAACTAGATAGAGGTCGAGGCATTCCATACAAAGGGAACTACTCAAGCTGGTTAGAACAAAAAGAAAAACGTTTATCCGAAGAAAAGAATAAGGACGCTGCACGGCAGAGAACTCTAGCTCGTGAGCTTGAATGGGTGAGAATGGCACCAAAGGCCCGGCAAGCAAAAGGTAAAGCTCGATTGGCGGCCTACGATAAACTCCTCGCAGAATCAAAATCTGGTGATCGTGAGCAAAGGGAACTCCAAATTAATATCCCTGTTGACCAAAGACTCGGTGATCTTGTTATTGAGGTTGAAGGGCTTTCGAAAGGTTTCGGAGAGAAACTCTTAATAGAAGAGCTTTCATTTTCTTTACCTAAGGCTGGAATAGTTGGAATAGTTGGTGCCAATGGAGCTGGAAAATCTACATTATTCAATCTACTGACAGGAGCCGAACCTGCTGATTCAGGCAAGATAAGCATTGGGCCGACAGTCGATCTCGGATATGTTGATCAATCACGAGAATCTCTTGACCCGTCTAAAAGTGTTTACGAAGAGATAACTGGTGGCGTTGATAATTTAGTGATTGGTGGGAAGGAAGTGAACGGACGCGCTTACACGGCTTCCTTTAACTTTCGAGGGTCAGACCAACAAAAGCTTGTTGGGGATCTATCAGGTGGTGAACGCAACAGGGTTCACCTCGCAAAGGTACTCAAAAGTGGTGCCAATGTTCTCCTATTGGACGAACCAACGAATGATTTAGATGTGGATACTTTACGAGCCTTGGAAGGGGGGCTTGAGGACTTCGCAGGGTGTGCCGTGGTAATTAGCCACGACCGTTGGTTTCTTGACAGAATCGCTACTCACGTGCTTGCCTTCGAGGGAAATTCTCTAGTTCGATGGTTTGAGGGGAATTTCAGCGAGTACGAAACTTTCTTGCGGAAAGAGTTTGGGAGTAATAATCAACCATCTCGGATTAAGTATAAGGCTATAAACCGCTAACTCTCAGAAACTGTTTCGTAGCATTTAAAAAGTGAACCGATTTAACTTTCAGCTTCAAAGTAAGTCTGAGTGACCTCAAATAGGTGCCAAACAGGTTGTAATATCACGGTATGTATTTTGTTGCTCGTCTAATTGGGAAAACCATTGCTTTCCTTTCGCCTCTACTTCGAAGAGGCGGTGGAACTTCTGCACCTGGAGTGGCTTTGCTAAGACTTCACCCGAAGGCATTTTCTAAATTATCTGACAGTTTAGATAGAGGTAGTGTTTTGATATCCGCAACGAATGGCAAAACAACAACGACAAGGTTCCTGAGCGACATTCTTGCTAACGCCGGAGTTGCTTGCGTTTCAAATACGTCAGGAGCAAATTTAAAAAGTGGTGTAGCAACTGCATTGCTTACTAAAGAACAGCATCATGAAATGGGAGTCCTCGAGGTCGACGAGGCTGCTTTGCCAGAAATCGTGGAAGAGAATAGGCCCCGTATGTTGATTCTTATGAATTTATTTCGAGACCAGCTAGATAGGTACGGTGAACTTGAAAGTATCGCAAAGCGATGGAGAGAGATGGTTCTAGCACTTCACCCAAACACGAAATTATTGGTGAATGCCGATGATCCTGTACTAGCGACTATTGGGTTGCAACGGCCTGGAACTATTTTTTTCGGACTTGGGGACGCCTCTAGTTATTCACGTGACAAACTCCAACATGCTTCGGATTCGTCGAACTGTCCACAGTGTTCCGCGCCGCTATCGTACGAACACCTTACGTTAAGCCATATGGGAGACTGGCGGTGCGAAAGTTGTAGCTTAGCTAGGCCACAATTAGATTTTGCAGTGTCAAGAATTCGTCTCGATGGGCTAAACGGGAGCGATTTCACTATCAATAGCGAATCGGGCCTCCATGAAATCTCATCTAAAATGCCAGGACTCCACAATGTTTATAATGCCCTTGCTGCCTTTTCTGCTGCCAGTGACCTCGGCATTGACCAAGAGGGAATTGTCTCCTCAATTAGCAAAACAGTTGCAGCATTCGGAAGAACAGAAAAGATCTCAATCAATGATCGGGAGCTACATATCTTGCTTGCCAAAAACCCTGCAGGAGCAAATGCAAACATTGATACTTTACTTCTGCAGCCGGGCCCGCTTCATTTATGTGTGTTATTGAACGATCGAATTGCTGACGGAAGAGATGTGAGCTGGATTTGGGATGTGGATTACGAAAGGGTACTCAATAAAGTTGAAACACTTCACGTTGGCGGTGAACGTTCTTACGATCTTGCGCTACGTTTTCTTTATGGTGGGTTTGATAAAGAGAAAATAGAGGTAGCAGATAGCATTCCAAAACTTTTGGATAGCTTGATCTCTTCAACTTCGGAGAATAGCAAGTTATTTGTTTTACCGTCATACACCGCAATGCTTGACTTGAGAGATGAGCTAGTCAAGCGGAACGTAACGCATGCTTTTTGGAAGGACGGGAAATGACCGAAGTCCGTATATGCCACCTCTACCCAGACCATATGAATATTTATGGGGACCGAGGGAATATCTCTGTTTTGACGAAAAGACTGCAATGGCGGGGCTATTCTTCCAAGGTAACCAATATCGGAGTTGGTGATAAGTACGTACCAGGTGATTTTGACCTTTGTTACCTTGGTGGGGGTCAAGATAAAGATCAAAATATCATTGCGCTTGATTTGGCAAAGAAATCATCTGCTCTTGCTTCAGCGGTTGACGATGGCGTTGCTTTTCTGTGGGTATGCGGCGGTATTCAATTAGCTGGGAAAAGGTATGTTGATGCCTCGGGGAACGAACTTCAGGGCGTAGGTATACTTGATCTCGAAACTATCGCCGGGACGGAACGCCTTATTGGAGATATAGCTATAAGATCCTCTGTAGAAGACAGAGAATTTACTGTTGTCGGGTATGAGAATCATATCGGGCAAACTTATCTTGGGTCAGATTCTCGTCCACTGGGGAAAGTGCTACATGGGTACGGTAATAATTCTTATGACCAAGTTGAAGGGGCAGTTCAACAGCGAGTCATTGGAACATACTTGCATGGGCCACTTTTGCCTAAGAACCCTGATTTAGCTGATTTGATCCTAACTTGGGCACTAGAGCACAGGACATCCGAATCGGTATCACTAGAGAAATTAGAAGATGATTTCGCAGTCCTTGCCCACGAACGAGCTGTTGTTCGCGCTGGGCTGAAACGTTGAGACGGGTTGCCCCAAGTAGCCTGTTAGGGGCTAGGTTTTAGATATGTCAGATCGTTTTTCCTATTCAAATCCATGGGAAGGAGGGAACGAGCCATGGTTTAGGGTAGGGCGAGTTGACGTCACTACTACTGTCGCACTTATATCTTTGGGGATTCTCTCAGTTTTCATTTGGACCCTTGAAGGTGTTCAGCATGAATTTAGTAGAAAGATTCTTTTGAATTCAGACAAAATATCTGAAGGTGAAATATGGAGGTTGGTGACTTGGCCTCTAGTTAATGAACCTTCTATTTGGACTATTTTTCTTTTCTTTATCCTTTATTTACTTGGAAACCAGCTTGAGAACTTGATGGGAAGACGGCCTTTCATGTTTTTCTTGCTTTTACTGACGGTGTTACCTGGAACTGCGGTTTTCCTCTACGGACTGGGGAACTCTGCGTCTCAGTTAATGTTTGGGCTCCGATATGTTGAGCTTGGCGTTCTGATAGCTTTCGCTGCCCAATACCCAACAGCTCGTTTCTGGCCAGGCGTTCCCGCTTATGGAATAGTAGGGGTCATTTATGGCCTTGATATTCTTCAAGCATTGTCGGTACGGTCAGGGCCTCAACTGATAATGCTTATTGCCGTTGCTGCAACTGCACTTATAGGTTTCCGGTCGTTCGGGTATGCAAATGATTTGCACTGGATCCCTAAAGTGCGGTTGCCATCTGCGGTAACTGGGATGACTCCGGTACGGCGGTCCCGAGGCACTAGACGCTCAGCTAAACGGCGGCACTTGAAGACGGTTACTGAGATAAGAGAAAGTGGGGCCGAACGCGAAATAGATAAAATTCTAGATCAAGTCGCTGAGTCAGGTATCAATAGCCTCAGCAAGACGCAACGAAAAAAACTAGAAGAGCACTCAAAGAAATTACGCGAGAGACGTGATGAATAGAACAGCGTGGCCCAAAATTTTTCCTGCTGAATACGTCAGATCCAAGTTCTTCCCTGAGACTCAGTTTTGTATAGTGCTTAATCTGCATGGCTACTGAATCTGACTTCACTCTCGCAAAAAAATCTGCGACACTAGCAGGGCAATTACTTCTTTTATTGAAGGACTCTTGCAAAGGAGCTCAGATTGCTCCAGAAGCCTTAGGGAAAATTGCTGACAAAAGGTCTCACGAATTGCTGTACAGGCTTATCAAGGATGTTTCCCCCGATGACGCGATACTTTCTGAGGAACAAGAGGACAATCTCGAAAGATTAGGTTCAAATCGCGTTTGGATTATAGATCCACTTGATGGAACAAAGGAGTTTCAAGAAACTGGTCGCGCGGATTGGGCAGTCCATGTTGCTCTTGTAGAAGAGGGAATCCCAACGGTAGGGGCCGTCGCAATACCAAGTATTGCAACTACATTCTGCAGTAATGATAACCCGAGCAACTATGAGGAGATTTCTGAAGTACGAGTCATTTGCAGCCGGACGAGACCTGGTCCTGCTGCCCAAGTAATTGCCGATAAGCTATCCGGCAGAATAATTCTCTTAGGCTCTGCAGGAGCGAAGGCAATGGCCGTAGTTTTAGGAAATGCAGAGATATATGTTCACACTGGGGGTCAATATGAGTGGGATAGTTGCGCTCCCGTGGCTGTTGCGTTAGCCAATGGATTACATGCTTCACGATTAGATGGATCGCCCCTTGTCTACAATCAGCGCAATACGTACATTCCCGACCTTTTGATTTGTCGCAAAGAGTTAGCAGATAACGCTCTAGGTATTTTCAACTAGTGCTTTTAGGCTAAAGTCTCAAGATGCGCATAATCATACTCCAGTGCTCTGTATCGTACGAGGGCAGGCTCGAAGCGTACCTTCCTTCAGCCAAAAGACTGATATTAAGTAAATCAGATGGATGTGTTGCAATACATGCAGATGGAGGCGCATATAAGCCCTTAATGTGGATGAACGCACCCAACCGGATTACCGAGTCGCAAGAAGAATGGGTAGTTACCAATCCCAAGGGAGAGAAGCTTCGCATCAGAATTGAAGAAATCTTTTCTGATACGTCTCATGAATTTGGCGATGACCCAGGGTTAACCAAAGATGGAGTTGAAGCTCACCTCCAGGAGTTACTTTCCGAAAATCCGGAAAATCTGGAAGAAGGACTAACACTAAGCAAAAGGGAATACTTCACTGATATTGGCCCCGTAGATTTACTTTGTCGAGACGCAAATGGAATTGCGGTAGCAGTTGAAATAAAGCGCAAGGGTGGTATTGACGGGGTAGAGCAGCTCACACGCTATCTGGAATATCTAAACAAAGACCCGAAATTAAGGCCGGTACGCGGTATCTTCGCAGCTCAACAAATAGCTCCGCAAGCTAAGACATTGGCGAAGGATAGAAAAATTGAAACTGTTGAAATTGATTACGATGAATTGAGGGGATTGGAATCCGATGCCCTTCGCCTTTTCTAGGATTCGAGCAGACACTGATCCATTTCTAGATGAATAATAAAGTATTGTGAGAGCATAGTGTCTTCAAAAAAACCATCTTCAGCTCAAAAGCCAAAACGAGCAAAATCTAAGAGCAACTCACCACTCTTGCAATTTTTTGGTAGACCTCCCTTCAAGATTTCTTTTGTCGTCATTTTGACTTTCCTCACTGCCTTAGTCGCGATGTGGGCTATTGACAGTGCACGTTTTGAAGGGAAAGTTGCCAGAAATGTTTCTGTGTCTGGTTATGATGTAGCCGGGTTATCACCTACAGAACTGTCGGTTGTACTGGAGAATATTTCGTCGACCTATTCCTCTACCCCAGTCATAATTAAAACTCCAGATGGAGAAGTTGAAACGACTGCGGGTGCAGTCGGCATTGCACTTGATCCTCTTGCTTCAGCAGAAATAATTCTTCAAGTTGGCGAAGGAAGTTTAATTACAGAACCGTTCAGATGGGCAAAGAGTCTTTTCACGAGTAGGTCATCAAATGTAGTGGTTCTTTTATCCTCAGAACTATCCCAACAATTAGTAAACACAATTGTGTCCGAGCAGCCTATTCCGATTGAACCTAAATGGAAAGTGGAGGAAGGCATTGTCGTATCACTACCTGGAATACCGGCGAAAGCATTCAATCTAGATACTATCCAGGTTGATGTGCTAGAAGCTGCTCGCGCAGGCAAAAATCCCATTGAAGTCAACGTCAGGACTAGAGACATTATGCCTGATTTAACCGATTCCCAAGCAACGGCTTTTGCGCAGTCAGTTAACGGCCTTACCGAGGATGGCTTAGCTGTATCAGTAGGATCAAGAGCTCATAATTTCTCACCTCAAGAAGTTCGAAATTGGATGCTTTTCACGATGGACGAGGGAAGACCTAGCTATGACTTCGACAAATTCAAGATTACTGAATCAATAAATAAAGCCCTCGGAGGCATTGTTGCAGATAGCGCTGATGAGCCGGAGCTTTCTGTTGAGAACGGGGAACTAAAAATCTTAAATTTAAGCGCAAAAGCCTGTTGCTCGAGTGATTCTCCAGACCTGATAATTGATGCAATTAACCAAAGGCAACGAGTCGTCAATCTGGAATTGATTGATGCATCAGATGGTACTGACGAGTTACTAAGTGCCTACGGCGTAACCGAACTGATTTCGAAAGCTACAACCCACCACCCTTGTTGCGCAAGCAGGGTAGCTAATATCCAACGATTTGCTGAACTGATGCAAGGAAAAGTTATCAGGCCCGGTGAGGCGATTTCGTTGAATAACACTGTAGGAGAGCGCACGGAGCCCAGAGGCTTTGTTGAAGCAGGAGTAATAGTCAATGGTGAACTTACTGAAGATGTTGGAGGAGGGATATCACAATTTGCAACAACCTTTTTTCAAGCCTCTTTCTACGCTGGGTTAGAGATTGAAGCCTATTTTCCCCATACGATTTGGTTTCAAAGGTACACTGACTTCGCTGGAAGGAAAGGCATTGAATCTACTATCTCGTGGCCTTCACCAGATGTAAAGGTTAGGAATACCACGCCTTACCCTATACTCATTTGGCCGACCTGGACACACACATCTGTGAGCGTAAGTCTCTTCTCGACAAAGTACTTTGACGTAGAAGTTGCCGAACAAAAATTCCGAATGTTCGAAGAATGTGAAATTATTGAAACTGTTAGACGGAGAGTCTCCCCTGATCAGACCGAGACTTTAGATGAGTTTGTGGCACGTTATCAACCGGAAAATGGAATTGATTGTGATGGTGAGCCCTCTTACCCTCGACCTCCAGACGCACCAATTGAGGTGGAAGCGGACCTCGATGGAAATTCCGTTACTGTCTCTTGGGAGAACCCAGAACCAGAAGGTGATTTTGATATTACTGATTATTTTCCGATTGAAGAATATGTTGTTACTGCTGACCCCAGTGGGGAAACTTGTTCAGCTGTTCCCCCTCTATCATCATGCACTTTTTTAGGCTTAGAGGACGGCCAACCTTATACATTTACGGTTGTTGCAATCAATTCTGAAGGAGAGAGCGACAGTTCTGAACCTTCGAACGTTGTAACACCGTTAACGCCTGCTGAACCGACACCTGAACCAACACCCGAACCAACACCCGAACCAACACCAGAGCCAACGCCCGAAAATGGAGAATAGTTCATCACGTGAGCAGGAATTCTTTCTTGCAGATAACCTTGAGGTGTGACGGAGAATTACCTTTCCACTGATGTGATCATCGTTGGGGCTGGACCTGCCGGTTGCGCTGCGGCTATTGATTTATGTCGAAATGGAATTGATGTCATTATTCTTGATAAAGCAACTTTTCCCAGAGATAAATGCTGCGGAGATGGGTTAACGACTGATGCGTTAAGAATTCTTGATGAACTTGGTTTACGACCAGAATCAATTGCAAATTGGAATGCGGTAACTGACGCAATCATTTACTCACCAAAAGGAGAACGGACGGTGCTTCCCTTACCGGAGGGGAAAGGCCAGTTTGCGGCAATAGCACCAAGGATCGAACTTGATCATCAGATTCTTGAGCTTGCTATTGCGGAGGGAGCTAAGTTACTTTGCCCGTTAGGGTTTTCAAACCTTGAACAATTTGAAGATTTCGTAAGAGTAGAGACGACAGATGGAACAGATATTTTTGCGCGCTATGTGATTGCGGCTGATGGGATGTGGTCTAGTGTTCGGAAAGCAACGAATGACGGGATAGAGGGATACCGGGGTGATTGGCATGCGTTTAGACAATATTTTGCTAATACTGGACCTAACGCACAACATTTAACTGTCTGGTTTGAACCGGACCTGCTTCCTGGGTATGTGTGGCTTTTCCCACTTCCAGGACAGCGCGCCAATGTAGGTTTTGGTATTTTGCGAGATCGCGACCACAGACTTAAAGATATGGGGCGCTTATGGAAGGACATATTAGCCAGACCCCATATTCGAGAAATTTTGGGGAATGAGGCAATTCCAGAGGGCACTCATAAAGCTTGGCCTATTCCGACGAGAATGGCTGAACTAAAAGCTACTAGCGATCGCGTGCTCTTTGTTGGGGATGCTATCGGAATAGCGGACCCTATGACAGGAGAAGGAATCGCGCAAGCTTTACAATCTGGGAGATTAGCCGCCGCCGCGCTTACGAAGGCAGGACCTTTTGATGTCTCAAAGGCAGAGTCCCAATACCGTTTATCGCTCGATAAAGCCCTAGCGCGAGATCATAAGTTTGCAGGGCAGTTGCAATCTCTCCTGACATCTTCTATGGCGACTGAATTGGCGATCAAAGCAGCAAATATGAATGCATGGACTAGACGCAACTTTGCCCGCTGGCTGTTTGAGGATTATCCAAGAGCTCTTGTAATAACACCTGACAGATGGAGCCTTGGAGCTCTAAGCAATGACGGAGCGTATCAATCTAATGAGCGCGAAATGACTGCTGAGGATAATGAATTATTGTTCATCGGAGAGAACAAATGAGTGAACCAATTAACGTTTCACTTCCGCCTTCAGTTGATGACTTTGACCTAGCCATTGATACAGGGTGGGAGTATCTTCGTTCCTATGAGCATCTAAACCGAATATTCTACACAGCTTCTGCTGTTGGGGATTTTAGTTTGATTTGGCACATGCTAAATCTTGCTCGGCGCATAAACAACCCTGACCGTAGAGGGTCTATTCTTGAATTGTCCCTACTATTGGGAGCAGAATCTTTGATAGTGAATCAAGGCTTGAAAAGGCTTTTCAGGCGAAGCAGGCCCGATATGGGATCGCGGACTCACCCGCATAAAATCAGAAAGCCCCAAACGTCTAGTTTCCCTAGCGGACACGCAAGTTCTGCTGTCCTCGCAGCGTCAATTCTTTCTGAAGGGAGCAAGCTGTCGGCAGTATATAAAGTGTTAGCTGCTTTGGTTGCTACTTCTAGAATCCATGTTCGAGCACATCATGCTTCTGATGTTATAGCTGGAGCAACTGTTGGTCTGATTTTCACAAAATTGATTAAATCAAAGAGGTAAAGCTATAGAGCTGAAGCTGGATGTTTTTCAACAGGTTCAAATTGCATCAAAGCCAAACGGATATCAAGCAACAGATCACTGACTTCAGCAGAAGAGATGATTTCCCTACTTTGGATTCGCTCGAGTTGTTCGTCTATTAAACCAAGAGCTTGGTCAACGCTTTGAGACATTTCCATGGTGAACTCCGTTCAGATTAGATAGGTCTAATCTAATTTTTTCTCATCTGTAGCATCTTTTGCAAACCATTCTCAAAAAAATGAGATCACCTTGGGGCTAAGTCTTCGATAGCTTGGTATGGGTCAATGCCACCAAAGGGCATTATCATCAGAGCAGCAGTAGTAACTCCATTTTCTATGTATCGATCAATATGATCACGGCATTGTTTTGGAGTTCCATGAACTACCAAATCATCGACTACGCTGTCTGGCATGGCCTCCAGAGAGCCCGCGCGATCACCGCTATCCCAGAGTTGCCAATGCTCCCCTAGAACATCTGATCTGCCTAGCCACTCATGGAACTTCCTGTACACAGGGACGTTAAGGTAGGATGCTATTGCTCTCTTGGCTTGCATTCTAACTGTTTCCGAATCTTCGTTAGGGCAAACAAATATTCGTGCAACTATTTCTTTATTGGGTCCTTGGTCGTGGACTACTTTTGAAACAGTTTTAACATCCTCTGCAGATAACCAGTTAATGATTGCCCCGTCTGCTTCTTGTCCTGCTAGTCGGAGCATTCCCTCCCTCAGCGCTGCAACAAGAATTGGAACTCGTTCAGTTGGTGGTGGCATTCCTAGCCGAAAACCTTTTACCTGCATCGTTTCAAATTCTGCGTCTACCTTTTCGCCACTTAACGCTATTTTGAGAAATCGTACGAGGTCACGAGTTTTTTTGTATGGTTCTTGGAAAGGAATACCGTTCCAGGATTCAACTATCACGTTGGATGAGGACCCGATACCTAAGACGAAACGCGAGGGTGCAATAGCAGCCATCGTTGCGACTGATTGCGCCATTAACGCTGGACCCCTAGTGAATGCTGGGACGATGGCGGTACCTAGTCTTAACTCTGGAGCGTGAACAGCGCCTAGGACAAGAGGCATAAACGCGTCTGGGCCATTTGCTTCCGAAGACCAAGCCTCTTTGTATCCGAGTTCAACTAGTTTTCTAAAGCCCGCTTGTTGGTTATCAAGTGCCATTGGCAAAGGCACTGTCATTGCGTAGTTACCCATTCAATTGCCTATTCATATGTGTAGAAACCCTTTCCGGTTTTTCTTCCTAAATGCCCTGCAGTTACCATACGTTTCAAAATGGGAGGTGGTGCATATGTGGGCTCTTTGAATTCATCGTAAAGGACCTCAGCAACCAATTGAAGGGTGTCTAAGCCGATAAGGTCTGATAACTCTAGAGGGCCTTGGGGGTGAGCGCAGCCAAATTTCATTCCAGCATCAATATCTTCTTTTGAAGCTTGTCCCCTGTCATACATATGCATCGCTTGAAGTAAATAAGGTACCAGTAGGCGGTTAACTACAAAACCTGCGCGATCAATTGTCCTGATTGGGTGCTTACCCATCACTTCTCTGGTGAATGACTCCACTTTATCTAACGTCTCTTCAGAGGTTACCTCGGAAGCAATCAATTCAACTAAAGGTTGGACAGTCGCTGGATTGAAAAAGTGCATACCAAGTACTTGTGGTCCGCGGTTGGTGGAGTCTGCTATCTCTCCTATGGAAATTGAGGATGTGTTTGAAGCAAGAATGCCATCTTTTTGGACAATTTCATCAAGTGTTTTGAATACAGATGCTTTGACTGAAGGGGATTCTACAACTGCTTCAATCACAAGGTCTCTGTCTGTGAGTTCATCAAACGTTGTAGTGAAGGATATTCTGTTCAGGAGCCCTGCTCTATCTCCATCAGTCATCTTTCCTCGTGACACTGCTTTTTCTGTGCTTACTTCTAATTTCTTTTGAGCTTGCTCGGCCAGCGAAGCATCAATCTCTACGACGATGGTATCGCATCCCGATTTAGCTGCCACTTCCGCTATTCCGGACCCCATTGTTCCGCCACCGATGACGGCTATTTTCTTAATAGTCATGACTTATCTCCTTGTCCTTGAGGAAGGTTACTAGGGTCTGAAGACTTATGGCAAAGATATACGAAAAGAGGGTAAGAATAGAATTGTCACACCCGTGGTGGACAATGAGAATATGGAAAAACAACTAACTCTCATTGAAACAAATAACACCAGTTGGCAATTAACTGATGCTGATAAAGAAGTCGCCAGGCGTGGCCTTGCAGCTTCGAGGAAGGCACTACAGGAGGGGCGAAGACGGCTCGCTGATCTCCTGAATGCTGCATAGATCGGGTAACTAAGCCACCTAGGTCATGTGTTTAAGGGTTTGATCAACACCTCAAGCATATGTTGCCATTCCTTGGTTGATCTGATTGCGCTCATTGTGAGCAAATACTTTTCATATTCGCCGTCAACTTTTAGGTTTCCTTGCATAAAGCAAGCAACTATGGACTTTTCCTGCTGCAGGATGGAAAGTGCTTCTTTGTATGTCGTCGTTATAGAACAGGTCGGGGACGGATGTTTTCCTAATTCTGCGTCCGTTATTTTCCCTTTTTTGATGTCAATGTAGTACCGAACTTTACCTTGAGGTGCTCCAGAAATTTCGTATTGGCATGTGATGGAAAGATCTGCTGAGGGCAATTTTGACCCGTGTTGTTTCAACGAATTTAACCATTCTTCGCTAAAGAGGTCGTTCATTCTACACCTTTGAAAAGGTCGGTTTCCCTATCTATTGGACCTACTCTGCTGAAAGCTAGTATGTAATCATCCCAGGGATACGCTTCAGCAGATTTTTCTGACGGTAGCCCAAACCAGAATGGAGACTCAGGGTCAACTTGTGTCGCGTGAGCTAAAAGAGCGTCTGTTCTTCGTTGAGAAAACTGGGATACGTCAATTTTTGTGGTGATTCGGTGGTCCTGTGACGGTCGGTCAAACCATGCTTCATTGAATGGAGATTCAATCTTCAGTTGAATAAACATGTTATGTAGTGCTTCGATACGGGCCCGACTCCAAGTTGTGTAATACAGCTTGAGTGGTGTCCATGGTTCTCCTAAGTCAGGGAACTTCAATGGGTCTCCTGCAGCCTCCCAAGCCGGCAAGCTGATATCGAATACTCTTAGATGGTCTGGGTGTTGGTAGCCTTGCTGGTCGTCGGGATATGTCACTATGACATGGGGTTTCTCTTGTCTTATAATTCTGACAAGCCTTCCAACTGCTTCATCGAGCGGAGCATTTGCAAAGCAGTCTGGGTTTGCATTTGCTTCTGTATCTGGCATTCCTGAATCTCTGTATCCTAGGTAATGGACACGCTTGTACCCTATGATCTTCGCAGCTTTTGCCAGTTCTTCTTGTCGCACTTTCGCCAGATTCTCTTTGATTTCGGGTTTGTCCATTGCGGGATTCAAAATGTCACCCTCTTCTCCCCCTGTGCAACAGACTAAGGTAGTTGTTACACCTGCGTCAGAATAAAGAGCAACAGATCCTGCTCCTTTGGATGATTCGTCGTCTGGATGAGCATGGATTGTCATCATTCGGTATTCACTTAGCACAAGGAATAACTTACACTTGTTTTGTGTGGATAATCCACCTGTAGAAATGCATATGGAAGTTTTGACGAGTAGGGTCGGCTAGAGATTTAGAGGAGATGAGGATTGGGATGAGCGGAAGACTTGAAGGTAAGGTAGCGATCATTACTGGAGGTGCCAGTGGTATTGGGGAAGGCACTGTTCGTCGCTTTGTTGAGGAGGGCGCCAAGTGCATTGTTGCTGATATTCAAGAGGGTTTAGCGCAGTCTCTTGCAGAAGAGATTGGAGAAAACGTTGCCCCATTCACACTTGATGTCGCTGACGAAGATCAAGTAAAAGCGTGCGTGGATTTTGCTGTGAATCAATTTGGAAAACTTGACGTCATGTTTAATAATGCTGGAATTCTGGGTTCGGTTGGACCCATTGCTGACATTGAGCGCGATGGCTGGTTGCGCACTATTGATGTTTTGCTCAATAGTGTTTTCTATGGGATTAAACATGCTGCACGAGTTATGCAAGGTCAAGGATTTGGTTCAATCATCAATACTGCTTCAACTGCTGGAGTTCGCGCCGGTTTGGGCCCACACGTTTACACTGCAGCAAAACATGCAGTCGTTGGTTTATCACAATCAGTTGCCACAGAATTAGGTCCACACGGTATTCGTTGTAACGTAATTGCTCCTGGTGGAACAGTTTCGGGTTTAACAGCGCGACTTGTTACTGGCGACCATCAGGATTTGGATAAAGCATCAAAACTTATTGGCGCTAATAATCCCTTACGTCGTGCCGGCACGCCAGAGGATATCGCTAATGCTGTTCTTTACTTGGCATCTGATGAAGCCAGCTTCACGAATGGGGCTGTTCTTGTCGTGGATGCAGCTGGAGAGAGCATTGCAGACAGAAATAGTCGCTTTGTTGACATGGGTTCGCAAACTGTTCAGGAAGCGGACCGAAGCGGGGTTTAGTCTGCTAATTCCTTAGTTATTATTAGTTCTTTGATTGCGTGACTCAGCTCGGCCGGAAATTTGCACGGTTTCCCTTTGGTCGTTGTGCACCCGACACGTGTATTCTGAATTGCTATAACAGACTTATCTTTTGTTATTCTCTGGATCCACTGTGCTGAGGCTCTTCTGGTTTGTGCTATCCCGCTTTGGATTAAGAGGTTATCTGATAGGAAAGCGGGAGCTAAGAAGCGTGTCTCAATTTGTGCTACGACGAGAAGGTAACCTTCATTGAAAAGCTGATCAATACTTTTTCCTGCCTTGGCCATCGCAGAAATTCTTGCTTCTTCAAAGTAGTGAAGATAGTTGGAATGATTTACGTGACCGTAGGAGTCTAATTCATTGAATCGGACTTTGATCGCAGTTTCGTGCACTTTAATCGTTCAGAACAAATGTAATTTTTAGTGTCACATCGAATTTAGCGATTTTTCCATTTTCTACTGTGACCTTTTGATCTTGGACCCAGGCACCATCAACATTATCTAGCGTCCTTGCGGCTCTTTCAATTCCTTTTTTGATGGCATCGTCGAAACTGATAGTTGACGTTGATATTACTTCTGTGATCCTTGCGATGGTCATTCTGCCCCCATTTACAACTTTTGGTGATTGTTAAAGTCTAGCCTTCTGTGGCTGTTTCAAAACTAGGAACTTCAACTCCGGGTAGATAATACGTGAACATTTCGGTGATTGTTTTGACTATGTCAGCTGGATTAATCTGCCCTTTGGCTTGATCAATGGTTATGACATTACTGTTCATATGAATTTTTTCGATTCCGCCCAGATTGAATATCGCCTTTGCTAGTTCATCAGGGGGGCGCGTTCCCAGTATTTCTTGATCAAGGGAATAGCGTTCGTGATCCATTCCGGTAATACTTCGGTTGATTTCAAATCGAAGCACTCCGGGTTTTGTGACTGATTTTTGAATGACTGTTACTGGTTGACCCATGATGTGATCGTAGCTGTTCATCGGATGGTATGCCGAGATGTAACCGATGAACTTAGGAACCCTTCGTCTTTTCAGAATAAAGATTCTTGAGATGGATTCTTTCTTGGGGTGGGTGCTTGAGTGTACGGGGTGTCTTTCATGTATTTCCATGAAATTCGATGCAGCGGTGTTGGGCCTGATTCATGTAAAGCTCTTTTATGCTTTGGACATGGGTATCCCTTATTGGAGTCGAATGCAAAGTCTGGGAATGATTTGTGATGGTCTTTCATAATTCTGTCTCTTGTAACCTTTGCGATGATAGACGCAGCGGCTATTGATAAACACTTAGCATCACCCTTGATGACCATAGTTCTATTTGCTTTGCCGATAATATCCCCTACGAAGTCCCACTTTCCATCAATTAGAGCGTGATCTATATCTATGTTGAGTGAATTTAGGGCTCGATTTGTTGCTAGCTTTTGGGCATATGACATACCGAATTGATCGCATTCTTGGTTTGTAGCATGTCCGACGCTCCAATATGAGCACCAATCGGTTATGGAGTCATATAGCGACTCTCTTTCTTTCTCATTGAGTGCTTTTGAATCTCGTACTTTATAAAGTCTTTTATCTTTGGGGATAATGGCAGCGCCGATAGTGAGCGGTCCAGCCCATGCTCCTCGGCCGACTTCGTCTATTCCTACGACATGTTTATTCCCAGCGGACCAAAGAATGCGTTCAAATTTCCTTGTCGGTGCGTTGCGTTTGTTTACTTTTCTCAGAGGAGCCGACACATACTGAGGTTAGCTGAACTTGAAATCCGGTCAAGGGTCTTTATTGAAAGGTTCCACCATCCTCCGATTCAGGCTTTAGCCGGTTTCTCAGAGGACTAGTTTCTGCGTGGATCGACACAGCAGTCTCTTTTGGAAACTGTTTGGAGAGTAGTGTTTCGCCTATATGTTCGGTACTAAACCAGCTTTTATCTAGGCTCCATGCATTGACTTTGATCCTTTGGGGAGTGTCTGCTTCCCATAGAAGGGCAGGTGATGTCCCATGCCATCTAATTGCGTACCCAATGTTTCCGGAACTGATGGGCGCGTTCCTGATCTGAATTCCAACCCCAATCCAATCTCGATTGTACGAGGGAGCAATTTCAATTTGTTTTTCTCCAGATGGCAATTTGTTCTCTTGAATATATCCTGCACGAATTGCTAATAAGAAGAGTGCTGAAAAGACAGGGTCTTGCTGCCTTGAACCGGCGATGATAGACCCTGTAGGGTCGGTTTTAGAGAGAATTTGATCCAAAGTTAAAGAACTTTGTTGAATCTGAAGGTACTCGCCGAGTATCTCAATAATCGTTTGATAAGAGTTCGTATATTTTTCAAATGGGGAAGGGCTTTCTTGACTCCCTGCTGCTTCTTCAATCTTCACAAGTTGATTTTGGAGTTCCAATGCTAATGATTCTCGTTGCACTGATTTGAAGATTTCGATTGCTGCTCTTAGGGAGACTATTTCTAGAGTGTAATCTCGTTTTTTTAGTCTGCGTTTACCTGGCAGTGATGCGAGAAGTTGGCGCACTGTTTCATTAATCCACGGGATGATGTCTTCCACTTCCTCTTTTTTTGTGCAGAATTCTATGTACTTCTGCCAAAGGCATAGTGCATGGAGCGCTTCTTTGCTGACACTATTTTTGAATAAGTTCGACGGCATACTTTCCATGTACTTGAAGATTAGTTTCTTCGCTGAATCAATATGGCCCCATGCTAAGAGTGCAAGGACGGTTAGTGGCACCACAGGTTCATCTGAATTTACCTTCCAAAATGGTGAAGTGACGTCCTGATCAGACCCTATTAGAAGGTGCCTTCTAGCTGTGTTCAAGACCGAGGCAAATCTGTTGTCATCGGTTTGTATTTCCATGCCACTTTCGAAGTGCTTTTGCCAGCCATTTGAGATCTCATCAAATGAGGGCGTGAGTTCTAAGGCTGGAAGATGATCTAGATCATGATTATTTATAACTAGTTCGAGCTTTGTTGAGTGCGGTAGGGGGAAAATGAGAGCACTGTCACTATTCGCGTTGCCTATAGATGATGCGATTGTTCTAAGATCCCTGATTTCAGCGTTCGTTATCTCATCCGTGAGATTTTCGTATCCTGAGCCGGATGTTGAGATTCTTGGGGATTTGCTTGAGATTATGATGGGCTTTTCATTACTGCTTATGGTTGTGGAATTAATTTCAATGGGGCCAAAATTTAATAGCATTATGCTTATCGCTACTGGGATGGGTGTCTCATTATAGAATTCGATTTTCGTTACGCTTTGACCTTCCCATGGGATTACCTCAACGCGCTGGGTGATGTCTCCTCCTGGTACTCTCATTCGAGTTACCGTAGTAATTTCATTGCTGTCTACGCTTTGTCTGATAGATGATCTTTCTTGCGAAAAATGCCATCGATCGTCTGCTCCGACTCCCCAACATATTCTTTTGGTAGCACCAGACCATGAGAGATTGCCAGAGGAGTCTAGGTCCAGCATTACGTTATGTCCTAATATCCCTAGTTCTGGCATTATATCCTGACCTTACACATCATCTGTGATTATTTTAACCACTACCGCTCTGATCGCTGTTCCCTCATTAGCAGAATATCGTATGCATCTGTGACCGTTGTTTTTCCCTGCAGAACAGCTGTGACTTGGTCACTAATAGGTGTTTCTACTTTGTGTGCCGCTGCAAGGGAGGTAACTGCAGGAGCTGTTACGACACCCTCTGCAACGTTATTCATTCCTGCTAGGACTTCTTGAGTGTTTCTCCCCTTGCCTAATTGTTCACCAACATACCTATTTCTGCTTTGAGGAGAAAAGCAGGTGGCTACTAAGTCTCCTAACCCTGCGAGTCCGGAAAAAGTTTCGGGTGCCCCACCCATCGCGCTACCTAATCTTGCTAATTCTGCTAAACCTCGGGTAACTACAGCTGCTCTCGTATTGTCGCCCGTTCCTAACCCCGTTGTCATTCCTACTGCTAATGCAAGAACATTCTTGAATGCTCCTCCTAACTCGCATCCGATTACATCTTCGCTTGTGTAGACCCTGAATGTCTCTGTTGAGAAAACTTCGAAGGCTTGGGCACGTAAAGATTCATTTTCCGTCGCCACAACTGCTGCTGTGGCATCTCCTGCAAGTACCTCGGCAGCTAAATTGGGTCCGGTAAGTACTCCGGTAGGTCTGCCGGGTGACTCAGATGCTATGACCTGCGTCATCGTTAGATTAGTTTCCTGTTCGAGTCCCTTTGTAAGACTAATAATCGGGGTGTTGGTTTTCGATAATGGCAATAACTTTCGGAGAACTTCTCTATAGCTCTGAGATGGGATAGCCATCAGGATAATGTCGGCGTTATTTGTTACCTCAGCTAGATCTTCTGAAGCGGTCAATTGTGGATGAAGTTTGCTTTTCCCTAGGTACTTGATGTTTTTTTTCTTTTGCTTTATTGATCTGGCGACTATTGGATCTCGACACCATAATTTTGTCGGCAGGTTATGAGATACTAGGTGGGCAACCGTTGTCCCCCAGGACCCGCCGCCTACAACTGCTACTTGAAATGTCACGCTTGCATCGTAGCGCTAGAATCTATAGGAAAGTGCCTAAAGGTTGCGTACGCAGAGTATTTTATGAATGACAGAGCTGTATTGATCCCTATTAAAGATTTTGAGTCGGCAAAAGTACGTTTGTCTAAAGTACTCGATTCGGATGCACGGGCTGATTTGGCTAAGGAGCTAGCTACTTCGGTTGTCACGGCTTGCAATGAAAATCCGGTTTTCATAGCGTGTGAGGATGATGCTGTTGAATCTTGGGCTCGTGATTTGGGTGCAGAAATTCTTCGCAATCCCTCTGATGGCCTTAACGAAGCAGTGGATTTTGGTTTTCGTGACTTGCAAAAAAGAGGCTTTGAGAGTGTGTTGATAACCCATGGAGACTTGATTTATCCTGAGGGGCTTCCCTCCTTGTTCGGGATGGAAGAAATAGTTATCGTTCCAGACACGGAACTTGATGGCACGAATGTCCTTGTATTGCCGACACGTATTCCTTTCGAATTTAGTTATGGACCTAACTCATATACGCGTCACTTAAAGTCTGCATCTAAGTCGGAAGCGCAGGTTCTTGTCGTAACGGATTCGAAATTTGCGTTTGATATTGATGACCCTGATGATCTCCACCATGTTCTTTAGACCCTCTTTTGTAGGTCTAGAATAAATATGTGGCTACCAAAAATCTAGAAGTCCCTAAAAGAGCTTTAGCTATTGGGGCTCACCCTGATGACATTGAATTTGGAGCTGGCGCTACTCTTGCCAAGTGGTCTGATCATGGTTGCGAGGTGAGTATGCTGATCTGCACAGATGGGTCAAAGGGTACTTGGAATCCCGATCTTAAGAAAAGTGATCTGATCGCTATCAGGAAGGCAGAGCAACTATTAGCAGCTGAGGAGCTAAATGTGGCCGGTAAAGTCGCTTTCCTGGGCGAGGTTGATGGTGAGCTTGAAATGAGTGGAAATTTGCGTAAACGCATAACTCTCTTTATTCGAAATTTACGACCAAACGTGATACTCACTCATGACCCATGGAAGAGATACCGACTACATCCAGATCATAGGCATGTTGGATATTTGGTCCTTGATGCCATTGTCGCAGCTCGTGATCCACATTTTTTTCCTGAGCAAAATGTAGCTCCACATAGACCGGATGAACTTCTCCTATTTGAAGCAGAGTTAGAAGACCATTTTGAGCAGTGTAAAGGTTATGAAAATAATAAGTTGAATGCTCTTCTTTGCCATCAAAGCCAATTGGAGTCAACTATGGGGATAAGCGCCGCGAGTATTGATGTCGATACTGTTGCTTTTAAGAACCGGGAATTATCTAAATTAGATCGCAGGAGTGTGGGAGAAGAATTTTCGTTGACTGAAGGGTACAAAAGAATTTCTGAACTCTGATAATCAGCGTTCTATGACGAAAATACCTGACCGCACTTTAGGTTCAAAGTATGTTGATTTTGGTGGAAGTGTTTTTTTCCTATTAATGATTGCTTGAAGCTGATCCATGCTGACAGGGTGTAGAGCAAATGCGACTCCGCCCTCGCTTTGGGTTATGGACTCTAGATAGTTCAGTGGAATCGTCCCAGGTAGATAGTGAAGTCTTCCGTCTGACCCTTCCTCATTAACTTCAAGTAAGGGTTCCAAAATTCGTTTCTGCAGGATTACAGTATCTAATTCCGATGGATGTATGCGCTGTGGAGAAAGCTTGTACCAAGTACCGTCAAGGTACATACTAAGTTGCCCTGGATACTCGGGTTCAATACCTTCCGAAACATTGACTGGTTCAATATGAAAGTCCATTTCTGCAATGCGCGTTGTTAGGCTATTTGACGTCAAATTATTTAGATCTGATACATGCCTGTGAAAAGATCTAATTCTTAGTTCATCAACTGAAAACAATGCGCCTAGTATTTTTCCATAACGCTCACTTTTCCCTGAACGAGTCCAAACTGTGTGGCTGGCATTCATTCTGTGATGACCATCCACTATGAAAGTGGTCTTATCTTGAAATAAAACTAGTAATTTATCTGCAATTTTCTCTGGTACTCGCCATATGGTTTGCTCTAAATTGTCTTCTCTGCAGAAGTCAAGAACAGGTTTGGTCTCCATCGCTTCTTCAATAAGAGCATTAACCTCTTCATCGCTATCGTAAGCAAGGGCTACTGGAGAGGAATGTATTCCAATCTGCTCCAAATGGTTTGCAAGGTCATTTGCGCGAAATTCCCGTGTTCTTTCATGAGGAACGATCCGGTCGTCTTCGAACGCTTTAATCGAGATATCGCCAACAATAGCTGTTTGTTGGTGTTCTTCGTAGGACAATTTATAGAGGTAAAGTGCTGAATCAAGTGTGTCAGAATATGCTCCGGCATCTAATAATCTTTTGAGAGCCTCACTGTTTGCGGCTGTCCTCTTCTCTAGAGGAAGAGAGGACTTCGCGCTAGTCACATGAAGGAAAACGTATGGATCTTCATCCATTAATTTCTGCCTCTCAGCTCCGCGTAGCATGTCATATGCAGGTGAAACAACGCGCTCTGCCCACTCAGGTTTAACCAATTTGGCTGAGACCCTATTCAGAAGCTTAGCTTTAGACACTTTTGGCATTCCTTTGGTCTAGAAGCGAAACCCCAAGGACATTATCTAGTCTGAGTAGATTCTCATAAAGGTCAGATGGCATATCCCCGACGACTTCAATAGTTGAGACAGCCGCATTTTTGCCTGCAAAGACCTTGTTGTCCATGTATTGGACGTTTAGCTCCGCAGCGCGCAGTGCTGACAAAACAGAAGCTAAGACTCCTACGCGGTCAAGATGACGAACTCTTACTTGTGACGTGCCGTCACCTGCTGGTGATTGGTTGACACAATTCAAGGGAGATCCTTGTTCAAAGCTAGTTATCGCATCTACTATCCCTTGTGCTATAGCTTTACTGGCTTGAGTTGTAGAAGCACCTATATGGTGGCTACCAACAACCGAAGGGTTACTAGCAATCTGTGATCGGAAACTTCCCTCCCCCTTTGAAGGCTCATCTCTGAAGACGTCAAGGCCAGCTTTAAGGCCACGCTGGTTAATCGCTTCAAGGAGCGCTTCCTCATCAACTATCTCTCCACGGCTTGTGTTAATAAGGATTGCGTCATCCATAAAATGTTGCAATAAGTCACGATTAATCAACGCATTAGTCTCATGATTGTATGGGACGTGCACAGAGACTATGTTGCTCTGAGATACTAGTTCTTCTTTCGTGTCAACAAGTTTGACACCTATTTGACGGATCTTTTGTTCGATCTGAGGTGTTCTTCCAGGTTTTCTTTGCCCTATCACCTTTATTCCGAATGCCTTTGCTCTTTCCGCTACACACAATCCGATATCGCCTAACCCTATGACTCCCATTGTTTTACCTTGTAGGCCTTCAGCTTTTGAATACAGTTTTTTATTCCATACCCCATCTCTAAGATCAATTACTCCATCAGCTATCCGACGATCAATGGCAAGCAGTAGGCCGAAAGTCAATTCTGCAACTGCCACTGCGTTTCTCCCCGGAATGTTGCAGACATATATTCCCTGACTTGAAGCAGCTTCAACATCAATTGTATCTGTTCCTGCACCTGCTCTAATGATTAACTCGAGTGCATTTGCTGCCTCTATGCTTTCCGCAATTACTCTTGTGCTTCGCACAACAAGGACTTCAATATCCTCAAGATGCTCATGTAGATCAACTTCTGTACAAGCCGGATTAGAGGTGACCTCATGCCCTAGACTTTCTAGGCCTGTGATAGCAGATTGGTGTACTTTATCAGCAATTAGAATTTTCATTTGTCTCCTTACCAAGCAAAGCGCCGGCATTTGCGGGCGTTTCGGTCAATAACTAATCATATTGTAGTTGCTTTCTAGCGGTGATCGCTACAACAGTCGCCATGATTCACACTCAAGCTATTTCATGAGTTAATGTACACACATACTCAAGGAGAAAAATGAGCGAAGAACGCGAAAACCTGACATGGGAGAATTACGGAACAGCATCACGAGAGTTAGCGAAAATAGTTGCGGATGACAATTACCAACCTGATATTATTCTGGCGATCGCACGAGGTGGCCTTTTTGTTGCTGGCTCTCTTGGCTACGCTTTATCCGTCAAGAATCTATACGTGATGAATGTTGAGTATTACACAGGCGTTGAGGAAAGATTAGATGTCCCCGTAGCCTTGCCTCCTTATCTTGATTCGATTGACCTCCGAAACGCCCGAGTATTGATTGCCGATGACGTCGCTGATACCGGGGCCACACTTGCGTACGTTCATGAATTCTGCAAAAGCGAAGTTGCTGATGTTCGCAGTGCGGTTTTATATGAGAAAAGCCCTTCAATTATTAAATGTGAATATGTCTGGAAGAGGACTGACAATTGGATAAATTTTCCTTGGTCAACTGAAGAGCCTTTATTACCTCCGGCTGATGGACGAGCAATTGTTCTTGATGCGTGACGCCTAATTAGACCGACAGCACCTTAAATTGTTCCGTAGCAATCTTCTACTCGGTAGCATGTTGTTATATGGACTTTTTAATTGCCTCTTCAACGGAGAACCTCTGTGAGTTATTAGCCGAGGATCCAACGCGCCAACTTCTGGCAGGCGGTACTGATTTCATGGTAGAAGTCAACTTTAGACACCGCGATGTTTCAGGGATCATTGCCATTGACCGCATTGAAGAGCTCAAACAATGGAGACATGATGGCGATTCTGTGCTTATCGGTTCCTGTGTCACATATCGCGAAATTGAACGTGGACCTCTGGCAACCCTCATTCCGGCACTTGCTCAGTCAGCTAGAACTATAGGGTCGCCCCAAATACGCAATGCTGGAACTATTGGCGGCAATCTTGCAACTGCGTCTCCTGCCGGCGACATGATCCCAGTATTATTAGCTCTAGGGGCTCAAGTTAATGTTCGGAGTAGGTCTGGTATCAGGGAATTGCGGGTAGATGAACTGATTACAGGTGTGAAGACCAATTCGCTTCTTGAGGACGAATTTATTGAATCAGTGCGCGTTCCAGTCCTTCGCGGTCCGCAAGAGTTTCTTAAAGTTGGCCCAAGAAACGCAATGGTTATTTCTGTTACCTCTCTTGCCATGATTACAGATGTTGAAACAGAATATATTGGTATTGCATTAGGATCTGTCTCCGCAGCACCATGTCGAGCTAAAGACGCAGAGCATTTTATTAGCCAGAACATTGATTGGGTCAACATGACGGTTCAATCCAACACTATTGAGAATTTTGAACGCTTACTGCGGGAGTCTGCCAGCCCTATAGATGACCACAGAAGTTCCAGCGCATATCGAACCCATACCGTTGGCATCCTTGGCCGACGTGCTTTGTTGAGAATTTTTGGATTGGAAAGGTAATGGATATTTCACAGGAATCCAGAGAGTATGAACTAAATGTAAATGACTCTAGGCATGCTATTTCCGGTTCTTGGCTTGGAGAAAGTTTACTTTATGTCCTGAGAGAGAGATTAGGTCTGTACGGATCTAAAAATGCCTGTGAACAAGGAGAGTGTGGATCCTGTTCTGTGATGATGGATGATATTTTAGTGTGCTCTTGTTTAGTTCTTGCCGCTAATGCTGAGGGTCGAGAAATCAAGACTATCGAATCCGTCGCTGATGGAAACGAGCTCTCAGATGTACAAGAAGCTTTTATTGATTCAGGCGCAATACAATGTGGATTTTGCACACCGGGACTGTTGGTGACAATACATGATTTTCTAGACTCAAACCCAGAGCCTGATGAAGCTGAAATCAAGGAAGCTATTTCAGGTAATCTATGTAGATGTACAGGCTATGGACGCATTGTTGAGGCTGTTCAGTTGGTTTCTATAAGACGGTCAAAGCGAGGTATCTGATGTCGCTTCTTGAAGAGAGTATCGCTTCTAAAGCAGGGGTCGGCGTATCTGCCAGTAGACCAGATGGTAAAGAAAAAGCTCGAGGTGACTTTCTATTCTCAAACGACCTTAGTTCAGAGGACATGCTTTGGGGGCAAACGTTACGGTCACCATACCCCTCAGCAAAAATAAGACAAATTGACTTCTCGCAGGCCCTTTCTATGGAGGGCGTTCATGCAATTCTGACTGCTGATGATGTCCCTGGGGAGAACATATTTGGTTTAGAACACCCCGATCAGCCGGTTTTGGCCTTTGATGTCGTTCGGTATGTCGGTGAACCAGTTGCTATTGTGGCAGCGAACCACCCAGAAGTTGCTAAAAGAGCTGTTGATGCAATCATTGTGGATTATGAGCAGTTAGACCCACTAGTCAATAGCCGAGAAGCGATTGAAGCTGCGCCTATTCACCCTGAAGGTAACGTTATACGCCATTTGGTCATAAAACACGGCGACACTAACGCTACTGGGGATATTGTTGTTGAAGGCGAGTACGAGGTCGGTATGCAGGACCAAGCATTCCTCGGTACGGAGTCAGGAATTGCTTTCCCTTCATCCGATGGAGGAGTTGACCTGCACATTTCAACTCAGTGGCTTCATTCTGATAGAGACCAAGTGGCGTCCGCTTTAAATTTACCTGAGGATCTTGTAAGGGTCACTCTTGCAGGGGTCGGAGGTGCTTTTGGTGGTAGAGAGGATGTGAGTATGCATGTGCATCTCTGCATGCTTGCCATGCATACAGGTAGGCCAGTTAAAATGGTTTACGACCGCAACGAATCGTTCTTGGGTCATGTACATCGTCACCCTGCGAAGATTTGGTTTCGCCATTATGCAGATACATCGGGTTTATTGGTCAAGGTTGAAGCTAAAGTGATCCTTGATGGAGGCGCATATGCCTCCACGACATCAGCTGTTTTAGCAAATGCGTGTTGCTTCTCGGTTGGCCCTTACCGTGTTTCTAACGCTTTGATTGAAGGGTGGGGTGTGAGGACGAATAACCCACCATGTGGTGCGATGAGAGGCTTCGGGAATGTCCAAACCTGTTTTGCTGCTGAGGCACAAATGGATAAATTAGCCAACGCATTATCTTTGGACCCAGTTGAATTTAGGCTTCTAAACGCTCTTAAGACTGGCGACACTCTGATTACAGGTCAGGAGATTACTGGGACTGCCCCGGTCAAGGAAGTACTCACTTCTCTATCTGGTTATCCTCTTCCGACAGGTATTAGAGATGACATTCTCGAGTTACCAGGTGGAACAGGAAGGACAACTGACATCTCACATGTGAAGCGAGGGATTGGGTACGCAGCTTCAATCAAGAATTTGATGTTTTCAGAAGGTTTTGATGATTTCTCTGAAGCTCGTTGCATAGTTTCAGACGGCGAAGTTTCAATCAAATCAGCATGTGTTGAGGTCGGGCAGGGTTTCGTTACTCTAGTAAACCAGATCGTTGAAGAGACTCTCGGTGTCTCTGAAGCAGTCATTCTTCCGGCAGATACTTCAATAGGCTCTGCAGGTTCAACTTCAGCAAGTAGACAAACATGGATGTCAGGTGGGGCGGTCTTAAAAGCCTGCGAAGCAGTAGTCCACTCATTAATGTCAGTTCTGCAGAACGAGAGCGGCGTTGAGTTTGAAAGAGTGGGATCAAACTTGATCCCAAAAGATGGTTCAGATGCAATAGAGATTGCTGTTGCACTGCGTGGGCGAAATTTTGATGAGCATGTCACACATCGCCATTTGCCTACATTTCCGCTTGACCAGAATGGGCAGGGAAATGCGCATGTTTCATTTGCCTTTGCAGCTCACAGGGCTGTAGTTGACGTAGACGAGGAATTAGGCTTGGTGCGCGTCGTCGAAATAGCCACTTCCCAAGATGTCGGTCGAATTTTGAATCCCGTTCAGGCTAGAGGCCAAATCGAAGGAGGAGTGGCTCAGGGATTAGGCCTTGCTTTACTTGAAGAGCTTGTCCTCTCAGATGGAAAAATCGCTAATGCTAATTTCACTGATTATCTACTTCCGACAGCGATGGACACTCCCCCGATCGAGATCGCTGCATTGATTGAACAACCTGAGCCTGGCGCTCCATTTGGGGCTAAAGGTATTGGCGAGCCACCTGTTATTTCCTCTACGCCGGCTATTATTGCCGCTATTCGGGACGCAACGGGATATGAACTCAATCGTGTCCCAGTAAAACCAGAAGATATAGCACTTAGCGGGTTATAAAACTATCTATTTCCCAAGGTTAAAAACCAAAAGAAATGTAGAATTTCATAGTGGGCATGCTTTACGTTAATAGCGAGCGCCTGTGGGGGCGAATACACGATTTAGCTCAAGTTGGGGCTATTGATGGAACAATGGGGTGTTCCCGTCTTGCATTAACTGATGAAGACGCTGAAGGAAGGCGTCTTGTAATCACTTGGATGCAGGACTTAGGCATGAATATCGCAATCGATGGGATCGGTAATGTAGTGGGTACCTGGTACGGTCCGGAAACGGATACGGATTTACCTGCAGTTATGACAGGGAGCCATATTGACACCGTCAAAACAGGAGGGCGATTTGATGGCAATTTAGGTGTTCTCGCTGGATTGGAAGTCATTGAAACGATTGCTGAGCGGGGTCTCTCCCCTGCACATCCAATCTCGGTTGGTTTTTTTACAGGCGAGGAAGGTTCACGTTACGCTCCTGACATGTTGGGAAGTCTTGTCTATGTTGGCGGACTTGGACTTGAATCGGCCCTTGAAATTAGAGGCATAGATGGCACGAATGTCGGCGAGGAACTTGACAGAATCGATTTCCGAGGCCATGCCCCTTGTCCGGGGCCAGTTCCGAAGGCCTTCATTGAGTTACATATTGAGCAGGGACCGATTCTAGAAGCGGAGAATATTTCCATAGGTGCGGTTGATAGCGTTCAGGGAATAAGTTGGACACAAATTACCATTGAGGGACAATCCAACCATGCTGGAACTACTCCCATGCATATGCGTCATGACGCTGGTTGGGTTGCAGGAGAGATCACATCTTTCGTTCGTCGCTTAGTTAACGAGATTGGTGGCAATCAAGTCGGAACGGTTGGGAAAATTGACCTCGTCCCTAATCTGGTAAATGTGGTCGCGTCAAAGGCTACGTTGACCGTTGACCTTCGCAACACCGATGACGCAATCCTTAAGGACGCTGAACTAGAACTTGCGAATTTCTGCGATAATTTAAGCTCTCAAGAATCGGTTCAAGTACGTCGAGAGATCTTGGCACGTTTTGAACCTGTCAAGTTTGATGAAGCGTTAGTCCGTGACGTCATTCGTTTCTCTGAATTATTAGACATATCGGTCAAACAAATGACCTCAGGCGCTGGCCATGATGCCCAAATGTTCGCAAGGGTTTGCCCGGCGGCAATGATTTTTGTTCCTAGCGAGAATGGCTTATCCCATAACCCCGCCGAATTTACCTCTCAAAGAGAGATTGAAGATGGAAGTAACGTTTTGCTTCAAATGATTGCTGAGCTTTCTGGACTTCTTCATGACTGAGAGAAGTTTACGGGTAGCCGCTGCCCAAATGGGGCCAATTGGTAAAGATGATTCTAAGTCGGCAGTTGTCGACAGACTTATTGCGCTTCTCAACTTCGCATCGGAGCAGAATGTAGAACTGGTTGTTTACCCTGAGTTGACGCTTACGACCTTTTTCCCTAGGTGGTTTGTTGAGAATGAGAATGATCTTGACTTGGAATCTTTCTTCGAGGTCAGTATGCCAAGTCCTGAAACTGAACCGCTCTTTTCGAAAGCCAAAGAATTAGGGGTTGGGTTTTGTTTAGGGTACGCCGAGCTTACTGAGGAGGGCGAGAGATACAATACACAAATTTTGGTAGATACCCTTGGAAGCATTGTAGGAAAGTACCGGAAAGTACATCTTCCTGGCCATGAGGAACATGAACCATGGAGAGAATTTCAGCACCTTGAGAGACGTTATTTCCAGGCAGGAGACTCGTTCCCAACCTGGCGAGCTTTTGGAGGCATTCTGGGCATGGCGATTTGCAATGACCGTCGTTGGTCAGAGACCTACCGTTCGCTTGCTCTTGCCGGAGCTGAGTTGATCTTGATTGGTTACAACACGCCAATCCACTACGCACCTGACCCTTCACAAGATAAGCTAGCCTCCTTCCATAGTCGTTTAGTGATGCAATCAGGTGCTTACCAAAATGGATGCTATGTGGTTGGCGTTGCAAAGGGCGGGATTGAGGAAGGCGTTGAGTCGTTATCGGATTCATGCATTATCGGCCCGAGCGGTGAAATTCTAGCGGAGGCTAAAACTGATGGGGATGAGTTGGTTATCGCTGATATTGATTTAGATATCTGCAAGAATTACAAACAAACGATATTTGATTTTGCTCGTTACCGAAGACCTGAAGCATATAAGGCTATTACTAACCAGACAGGGGCTATTTCCCCGAAAGAATTATGACTACTTTTGAACTAAATGGAAAAGAGGTTACGGTACTCGGTGACCATCCGCATTTGTTAGCGGCGTTAAGGGATGAATTGGGTATTCTGTCCGCTAAAGATGGATGCTCTCCGTCTGGTCAGTGTGGTTGTTGCACAGTCATTATGGATGGGAAAGCCAGAATTTCTTGCCAACTTTCCGCTGAACGAGCAAATGGAGCCACTATTCAGACTCTAGAGGGTTTAGATTCAGAAGAAATTAACAAAATGGGGCAAGCGTTTGCAGCGTGTGGTGCCTTGCAGTGTGGATTTTGTACTCCGGGGATCATGATCAGGACAAAGGTACTTGTTGACAAAAAGGGGCCTGAACTTGAAAGAGAGTACGCTGCACGTCATTTAGGTGCCCATTTATGTAGATGCACTGGATACGTGAAAATTCTTGATGCTGTTGAGGCGTTAGCTAAAGGAGAAATACCCGAAGAGGAGCATGGTGCGGGCATAGGAAGCAGACTGGTTAAGTATGAGGCTGAAGACCTTGCTGTTGGTCGTCGCCCATTTATTGATGACATTCAGGTTGAGGGCCTTTTGCATGGTGCGTTTCTTCTTAGTGAGCATGCTCGGGCAGATGTTGTCTCGATTGATGCTTCCGAAGCGGAGAGCTTAGATGGGGTTGTTCGGATTATTACTGCCGCTGATGTACCTGGTGAGCTTCGTGTGGGGCTAATTCATAAGGACTGGCCAGTTTTTATTCCTGTAGGTGGTAGAACTAGCTATTTAGGTGATGTGATTGCGATGGTGGTTGCCGAGACACGCGAGGTAGCTCGAGCCGCTCGTGAATTGATTCGAGTCGAATACGATGTTCTCCCCCCTATCACAAATCCTCTTGAGGCAATCATGAGCGCTGAAGATGCTGTGTGGGGATTAGACGGTAACGTTCTCTCAACCTCTCGTTACAAGCGGGGGTGCCCAGAAGACGTGTGGAGCGATTGTGCTCACATCGTTAGCGAGACTTTCCAGACTCAGCGCGTTGACCATGCCTTTCTCGAGCCTGAATCTACCTTAGCTACTCTGACACCTGATGGTCATTTATACGTGTATAGCGGTGGGCAAGGTATTTGGGATGATAGAAACGATATTTCACGAGTTCTTGATATCGGAACAGATGATGTGACGGTTGAGCTTATATCTAATGGTGGGGCCTTCGGTGGTAAAGAGGATATGTCTAATCAGGCACAGACTGCGCTGGCAGCATGGTTATTGAAAAAGCCTGTGAAGACTACTCTGAGTCGTGAAGAGTCGTTCCTCATCCATACGAAGCGTCACCCTATCCGCCTTGAATACAAGATAGGTTGTGATAAAAATGGAGAACTCTTAGCGTTGTCAGCAAGAATGGTTGGAGACTCCGGCCCCTATGCTTCCGTTGGAATGAAAGTTCTTGAGCGGGCGGCGGGTCACGCCTCTGGGCCGTATGTAATTCCCAATATCGAGGTTGAAGCAATCGCCGCTAGAACAAATAATTCGGTTTGTGGCGCATTTCGTGGTTTTGGAGCTAACCAAGCCCAGTTTGCGATGGAGGGCGTGATGGATAGGTTGGCTGAAATGGTTGGAATTTCTGGTTGGGAGATTCGGTCCAGAAATGTCGTGACACCAGGTTCAGTTTGGGGACCGGGTCAAATAATGGACGATGGTTGCTTGGGCGCAAGGGAATGTCTGGATGCTATAAAGCCTGCGTACCTTAAGGCGATTGAGCAAGGTAAAGCCGTAGGTTTAGGTTTGGGGCTGAAGAATTCTGGGCTAGGTAATGGGTTTAAGGAAGTAGCTAAGGCAGTGATTCATTTTACCGATTCTGGTCGAATTGAAGTCCGCCATTGTTGGACCGAGATGGGTCAAGGCGTCCACACCGTAGCGTTACAAGTAGCGGCAGAGGAACTTGGAGTTGAGGCAGATCGCATTGACGTTTTTGTTGATACTTCGCGAGAATTAGGAGCTGGGCAAACAACTGGAAGTCGTGGGACATTGATGGGTGCTGGAGCTGTCGCTGATGCTTGCAAGAAAGCACTTGAAGGTGGTTGTCAGGTTGGTATTGATTATGAGGGCGAATACAGAGTTGATTGGACGAACTCGTTGAGTGAAGATGTGGAGAATCCGATAATTCATTCGACTTTTGGATACGCCTCTCAAGTAGTGATTATCGATGAGGACACTGGGAAGATTGAGAAGGTTGTTGCTGCGCATGATGTGGGTAAAGCAATAAATCCACTATTATGCGAGGGGCAAATTGAAGGAGCTGTTCATATGGGTCTTGGATACGCACTATCCGAAGGCTTCCCTTGCGATGAAGTTGGCCAACCAAATAACCTCACTCTCAAAAGCCTGAAAATCATTCGACCAAAAGATATGCCCGATGTGGAAGTTATTCTCGTTGAGTCACCACAGCCTAACTCCCCCTATGGAATAAAGGGAGTGGGAGAGATAGGTCTTGTCCCTACTGCAGGCGCCGTTGCAGCTGCGCTAAATGCTTTTGACGGCTTGTGGAGAAATGAATTGCCTATGGAAGACGAGTCTAATCGTGAGCGAGCAGAGGCATGGACTTGAATGCAAACCAAACTTTTGGTCTAGTCTGCGCTCACCACCACCTCTATTCATCATTAGCTCGTGGAATGCCATCGCCAGATAAAATTCCAAGCTCTTTTGGAGATATTCTTAATTCGGTTTGGTGGAAACTCGATAGAGCATTAGATCTTGAGACTATCGAGTGGTCTGCGAAATTAGGCGCTCTTGAAGCTCTGGAGAGAGGAACAACTTGCATAATTGATCACCACGAGTCTCCTAATGCTATCGAAGGGTCATTGTCTGTTATTCAGAACGCTTGCAATGAGCTTGGGGTGCGAGTCAATACATGTTATGGAGTAAGTGATAGAAATTCCAATGAATTTTCCACCAATATGCCTATGACTGAAGAAGCTAGGCGTGGATTAGAAGAAAACAGAAGATTTCTGCGTGAGGGTGGTGTGGGCATGGTTGGCATACATGCGGCTTTCACTTGTTCTGATGAGACACTTAATTCTGCTGCACAACTTGCAGTTGATATGGGTGTAGGTGTTCATGTTCATGTTGCTGAAGGGGACTTAGATGCCATTTCGTGGAGGCGGTTGCAGCAGCATGCCTCTAATGATTGGATTCTTGTCCACGGAGTTCTTCTCCCTGATAATCATCAACTTCGAGGAATAATTGTTCATAACCCGAGATCAAATATGAATAACGGCGTTGGGTACGCGGAGCCCACACGGTTTGAGAATCTAGTTGGGTTGGGAACTGACGGTATAGGTGCCGATATGCTTGAAGAGTTTCGCATTGGATATGCGCGACTTCGAGAATTTAACGTCCAGGAGTCACCTGAAACAGTCTGGAATATGCTGGATGTGAATACTTCTTTATTTCCGGAGTGCCGTAAGGATAAAGTCACGTGGTCATATGGAGAAATGGATCCATGGCATCTTGCATTTACTAGTGGTGTTCGACCCATTGATATAGAAATTGATGGAAAGCCTATAATGAAAAGTGGCGAATTTCTTGATATTGATTCCGCTGAAATACGAGCTAAGGCTGGTGAAGCAGCAGAAAAGCTCTTTAATAAAATGAAGGAGCTAGTATGACACAACCTGTCGGTCTGTATCTGCAGGACGCGCATTCAATTGAAGAAGCGATTGGCTTTGCTCAAGCCGCTGAAGCGAAGGGATTCGAGTCTGTGTGGCAAGCTGATTCTAGGCTTGTGCGCGAGTGCTGTGTTCCTATGGCAGCGTTTGCAGCGAAGACAACGAATGTGAAAATTGGCAGCGGAGTCATTGACTGCTGGACAAGAAATCCGGCACGAATCGCATCAACATTTTCAACTCTTGATGATTTAGCACCTGGAAGAATCATTCTAGGCATTGGAGCATGGTGGGACCCTTTAGCTTCAAAGGTAGGGGTTGACCGCAAAAGGCCACTTAAAGTTATGCGAGAAGTTGTTGAGTCAGTACGTGCTTTACTGCGTTGCGATGGGCCTGTCACATACCAAGGTGATTATGTTCAACTCGATGGCGTTGAGCTAGATTACATTCACCAAGAACGAGTTGCTAAAGACGTCCCGATCTACATTGGCGCAACCGGTATGAAAATGATGGAACTAACAGGAAAGATTGGTGATGGTGTTGTCTTAAACTACATGGTTGAGCCAGCATATAATCTGAGAGCAATGGAGGCACTGGAGAAAGGCGCTCATTCTGTTGGTAGAGATCTTGATGATATTGATCGACCTCAGCTTATTGTTTGCTCTGTTGATGAGGATCGCCAAGCTGCCCTTGATGCATCCCGTTTGCTCCTGACCCAATATCTTGGCCAACAGCCCCACATCATGGCTGCGAGTGGAGTGAGCGAGGAGTTACTAAATAAAATTCATGAGGTTTTGTCTTGGCCTGCTACCAATGAACAGGTAAAGGCAGCTTCCAAGCTGGTTCCAGATGATGTTGTTCAACGCTGCACAGCGTCAGGGACACCGGAAGAAGCGAAGGCCAAAGTGAAAGAATACCTTGATGCCGGTTGCACCTCCCCTATTCTCTATCCTTTGGGACCTGATGTTCAGTTAATGATTGATTCCTTTT
>CENF01064034.1_pt1 | contig 39701 bp, 40 predicted proteins | sample 361291 | NCBI WGS metagenome assembly CENF01 (sample SAMEA2619399, study PRJEB7988) | marine metagenome | isolation source: saline water (ENVO:00002010), including | reverse complement strand
GAAGATGTTTTAGATAGAGGTAATATTTTTGTTACAACAACAGGTAATAAAGATATCATTACTTTAAAACATATGAGAAAGATGAAAGATCAGGCAATTGTATGCAATATAGGTCATTTTGATAATGAAATTCAGGTTGATGCTCTGAATGCTTCAAATGCAAAGAGAGACACAATTAAACCTCAGCTTGATAGATATACTTTTAAGAATGGAAAACAAATCTTTTTATTAGCAGAAGGAAGATTGGTAAATCTTGGCTGCGCCACTGGTCATGCAAGTTTTGTAATGTCCACTTCATTTTCAAACCAAGTTCTTGCTCAAATATTTTTAGCACAAAATAAACCAGCAACAGGTATGTACGACTTACCTAGAAAATTAGATGAAGAAGTTGCTAGAATTCATCTGGAGCATTTAGATGCTGATTTAACAAAGCTATCTAAGGATCAAGCAGATTATATTGGAGTTAAAATAAGCGGTCCTTATAAGAAAGATGAATATAGATACTAATTTATTTTTCAGCTAAAAGTTTAAAATGATTTTTAATATTCCGAAAGTTGTGAGAGAAATCAAACTTATCTAAAAAAACAGTTGAAGCATTTTTAGATAATTTATCAAGAAAAACATTGTCACTTTCAATTCTTAGAATATGATTTTTCAATTCAGATTTATTCTTATAAAATAAACCCACTTCATTCTTTTCAATAAAATTTTTTGAGTCTCCAGATAATGATGTTAATATAGGTTTGCCATAAGATAAATATTCAATAGCTTTATTTGGGATGGCTTTAGTAAAGTCTAGTCTACTTCTTAGCGGAACAATACCTACGCTACATTCTGCAATAATTTTCTTTAAATCATTTTTTTGAATAAATCCTTTAAAAATAATATTTTTACAAGAAATAGCTTTATAGTAATCTATATCATCTCCATCTCCGCAAATAATTAATTCATATTGATCTCCCAAATTATTAAATACCTCAATCACTTCTTTAAGATTGGTTTTATTTCGAGAAATTGCTCCAAAATAAATAGCTTTAAATTTATCAGTTCTAGATTTAGAAACGTTCAAATTAGATATATATGACTTATAAAAAACTTTATCATAATTTGTATTTCTTTTATTACTATTTTTTTGAGCAAATTCTAAGAAACCATCAGATATTGCAATTATTGATGTTGCATTTTTAAAGATATATCTTCTCTGATTGTACCATGGCAATAAAGCAATCCTAGCAAATGGATGTATAATTTTAGGAAATGCAGATAGAAAAATGTCTGGCCATAAATCTCTAAAGTCTACTACTACTGGAATATTATTAGCTTTTCCGAACTTAACTGCTTCATAGGCTAACTCTATAGAAGGAAAACTAGCATAAATAATATCAGGCTTTGATAAAGATTTTATTTTTATTCTAAACTTTTTTGCTAAATGATAGTGATTGATAAATCTAGAAAAAGAAATATTTTTCTTATAAGAATTTGCTAATAAGAAAAATATTTCAAAATTTTTTGAAATTTGAGTATAGTTTTCAACAGCTAAAAAAGATTTACTAAAATGATCAAATTTTGATGTAAACCAAGAAACATTATACCCCTCTAATGAAAATTGGTGTGCCAATTGTCCACATCTATGTAGGTTGCTAAAATTATCGTCAAATGGAACTGGCTCGCCTATACAAACAAACCAAATATTTGATTTTTTATTCATACAAGATTTTTAAATTCATTTTTAATCATTAATTCAATTTTTTTGCTAGATATATCACGACTATAAAGTAGATTTTTTAAGTTATTTTTAAATAACTGAAAATTGGTCAACTTACTATTATAATCTCCTGTTAATGATAAAAGTTTCTTTGTTTTAGTTTTTGAAATACTTTCAAAATTATAGTTAAGTTTTTCTGATATTTTTTCACCTTTTTTTAGTTCACCAAACACTATTTTAATATCTTCGTTAACTTTTAAACCATTAAGATGAATCAGTTTTTTTGCAATGTCTTGAATTAAAATCTCTTCTCCCATATCAATCATAAAAATTTGACAATTCTTATTGGTGTTATTAATTGATTCTAATACTAAATAACATGCTTCGTGAATAGACATGAAGAAGCGCTTGACATTTTTATCAGTTATAACAATATCTTGTTTCTTTTTTATCAAATCAGAAAAGTGATTTAAGACGCTACCAGAGCTCCCAATTACATTTCCAAAACGAACAATAGATATTTTTGTATCTGAGTTTAAAGAGTAATTAATTGCGAGTAATTCTGCTAGCCTTTTTGATAAGCCCATATTATTCGATGGTTCAACTGCCTTGTCAGTAGATATTAGCACAAAATTTTCTACATTGTATTCTATCGAAAGCTCAAGGATAATATCAGTCCCAAAAAAATTGGTTAATAATGAATTTCTTATATCTGACTCTTGTAAGTTAACATGCTTTAATGCAGCTGCATGAAAAACTATATCTGGACTATATTTATCAAAGTAAAAATTCATCATTTTGTAATCTTTAATATCGCCAGTTTCAAAAGTTATATTTTCTGCATTAATGCTTTGTATTAGTGTGTAGGTATTAAACTCAGAACTATCAATGCAAATAATTTCTTTGACTTGATTCTCTAAACATAGTTGTAAAATAACAGAACCAATTGATCCTGCTCCGCCTGTAATCAATACTACCTTATCTTTAACGGCCTTAGCAATATTATTATGATTTATAGGCATTTCATCTCTATCAATTAAATCTTTAATGCTTATATCTCTAACAGATGAAATTTCTTGAGATTTATTTAAAATATCTTTGTGAGAAGGTATTGTTAAAACTTTTTTACCCGTTTTTGAACATAAAGAATATATTCTATCAAATTCGCTTTCGCTACATGAAGGAATTGCGATAACTATTGATTCAAATAAGTCGATATATTTATTTAAATGTTCTATAGTGTCTGTAACACTTAAACCATGGATAGATGAATTTATTTTGTTTACGTCGTCATCGAAGATAGCTGTTATATTAAAACTATCTTTTAAACTTGAAGATAAAACTGTTTCGATAAATCTTTCTGCTGCTGCTCCAGCGCCAATAATAGCAATTTTTTTCATATATATTTCTAAATATTCCTTTCTTCTACTATAGTTGAAGATCCAGGTGGAGGAGTTGGGACTAAATCATTCTTTCTTAAAACGATGTTAACTAGTTTAATATCTGCTTTCAAGCTTTCTAAAATATTTGAAATTATTTTAAGTGTCTTCCTCCTGTTTATGAAATTATAAACTGTAAGTATTATAAGCTTAATGTCTAGTAATAGAGATCTATTATCAAGATAAAATATTGCTAACCTACTTTTCCAAGGTCTAATAATTTGATTATATGCTAAGTCAGGATCTTCAAATCCTTGTAAAATATCACCCTCATCAGAAAATACAATAGAAGAAAAGTCAGTAATGCCTGGCTTACCTGTTAAGATTTTTTTTTCCTCTTCAGTATAAAGATTGACATCTCTCTGAACTTGAGGTCTTGGCCCCACAAATGACATTGATCCATTTAATACATTAATTAATTGAGCCAGTTCATCTAACTTCAATTTTCTAACTAATTTTCCAACCTTAGTAATTCTCATATCATCTGATGTAGTTGAGTCTACTTTGCTTGAATCAGCATTAACAATCATACTTCTTAATTTAATCATTGTAAAAATGCCTCCACCCATCGATACCCTAGGTGCAAGATAAAGTGGTGATTTATAATCTTGTAACCATATAAGAATTGAAATGAAAACTAAAGGGATTGCAAAAAAAAATAACAATATACTTGATAGAATTATATCAAAAATTCTTTTCATGAAATTAACTCAATGCATTTTATAATTGAATTGGAATCAATATTATTTTCTTTTCTTAGAAATTTCTGATCCCCAACAACAGAAGAAAATGAATCTTCAATACCAAGATTGAAAAAGTGATCTAAATTAATTTGGTTATCAAAACAAATTTCTTTAATAATTGTTGATATCCCATTTATAAGATTATGTTCTTCGATTGTAATAATGTTTTTATACTTTTTTAATAATTGAACTAAACATGTAGTGTCCATTGGCTTTACCCTAGGCAAAGAAATTATTCCTATTTTTTTATTTCTTTTTTTAAAGTGCTCTGCCGCTTTAAATCCTTCAGCTATAACTCCTCCTACTCCCACTATCACAGTTTCATCTCCAGTAATTAATTCACGAGGGCTTGTATCAATTGGAAGGCCTAATTTGTGATCTTCTTCAAAAAAGTGGGATTTATCAATTCTAATATAAGATACTCCATTTATTTTAATGGATTCTTCTAGTGATACTATAGCTTCTTCTCTGCTACCAGGCGTAAAGATCGTTATTTTAGGTAAGGTTCTTAAAATTCCATAATCTTCGGTAGCATGGTGACTATAGCCAAGCTGTCCATAACTAAAACCTCCCCCAACAGAAATAATAGTTAAATTTATATTATGATATAATGCATCATTCCTAATTTGCTCCAAGCACCTTAAGGTATTAAAGTTTCCTATACTATATGTTATAGCTTTTTTACCCAACATACCTAATCCAGTTGCTACTCCAGTGAGATTCTGCTCTGCAACACCTACATTAATAAACTGCTTACTAAATTTTTTTTGAAAACTTTCTATTACTCCAAAGCCAAGATCTCCTACTAAAAACATAATATCAGGATCATTCTTTGCCAGATGTTCTAGCTTATTAACAACACTATTTCTCATTATTATCTAATTCCAACATTGCATCTTTATACTCTTGACCTTGAGGAGACCTATAGTGCCACAATACGTTATTTTCCATAAAAGAAACACCAAAACCTTTCGTTGTATTTGCAATAATTACTTTCGGATTAGTACTTTTTTTATCAAGCGCAGACTTTAATGCTTTGTGATCATGCCCATCACATTCTATTAGATCCCATCCAAAGCTAATCCATTTTTCAGCAAAAGGCTCTAATGTCATTGTATTATCTATAGAGTCTAAGCTCTGCAATTTGTTATAATCAACAACTACAGTAAGGTTGGATAGTTCGAAATGATTTGCATATAAAATCGCTTCCCAATTGGAACCTTCGTCACACTCTCCGTCACTTAAAAGACATACTACTTTATTATTTAAATTATCTAATTTATATCCATGGGCAATACCGCAAGCAACTGGAAGACCGTGTCCAAGACTACCTGTAGAAAATTCTACACCAGGAATTGATTTATGAGAAACATGCCCACTCATTATTGACCCATTCTGATAATGCTTCTTTAAAAAACTTAAATCAAAATATCCCATGCCAGCTAAAGTCGCATAAATCGCAGCTCCTGCATGACCCTTACTAAGAATGAACCAATCTCTTTCTTCATTTGTGGGATTTTTTGGAAAAGTATTGAGATAGTCAAAATAAATTACGGATAATATATCAGCAATAGATAGACAAGATCCTACGTGCGAACTATTTCCATCGTGAGTCATCTGCACTACACTTTTACGAACAAAATTTGATAATTCTTTAGAGTTTTTAAACATTACTTTTATAAAAATTCTTTATAGTTTCTGAAACATATTTAATATCAGCATCCGAAAGAAAAAGATTAATAGGTAACAATAAACATTTTTTGAAATACGCATCTGTTTTTGGAAGTACAAAATCAGTTAACCCTAAATTTTCAAATTGATGTATAGCTTTTCCTCCCCACTGTATAATACTTCCAATATTATTTTTTGATAAGTACTCTTTCAAACTATCACGATTATTTGCTAGAACTTCAAAATTTTGAAAGGTGTCAAAATGATCAGAATCTTCAGAAAAAATTGGAAGCTTTATATCGTTACAGTTTTTTAATTCATCAAAATAAATCTGAGCAATTTCTCTTCTCCTGTTTATAGTTTTATTGAAATCTTTGAATTGAAAAAGTAAAAATGCAGCATGTAAATTATGTAATCTTGAATTTCTTCCCCAAATATCACAATTTAAATTATTTCTTCCATGATCTCTAAATTGATAAATTTTTTCTGCTAGCTTATCATCATTAGTAATAATCATTCCACCGTCTCCTAATGTCCCAAGAATCTTAGCTGGATAGAAACTAAAAACGCCTGCAAGTCCAAATGTTCCTGCTTGCTTATTTTTATATTTAGAACCAAGACCTTGAGCTGAATCTTCGATTATTTTCAAATTATACTTCTTCGATAGCGCTAAAATTTTTTCCATTTTACAAGTTCTTCCATTTAGTTGAACTGGCATAATATATTTTGTCTTATTAGTTATATTCTTCTCAATAAGATCTGGATTTATTAATCCATCTTCATTGCAATCTATAAGAATAGGTACTCCGCCGTTTGCTACCACAGCAGATGGTGAAGCTGTCATTGTATGAGATGGCATGATTACTTCGTCTCCTTTTTTAATTCCAGAAAGGTGGAAAGCTATCTCCAATGCATCTGTTGCATTAGCAACACCAATAGCATGTTTGACATTACAAAAGTCAGCAATTGATTTTTCAAAATCAACAACATCTTTTTGCAATATGTAAGCACCTCTCGATGAGACTTCATCAAAAATTCTTAAAAAATCTTTTTTATTAGATGTGTACAATTTTGGATAATCAAAAAATGGTACTTTTCTCATTTTAATTTTCTCCCATATAATACTCTTCAATCACTTTTATTACATTTCTTGTATGCTCATAACCAGTTATGCACTCATTTGGAGCAGAAAAATAACCTAAAAATTCTTTTATTTCATTAGTTAAAGGTGAAATATTACTGTCAAACGTAATTTCTTCAATACCATTATTATTATGACTATAATCATTTTTAATGGATATGTCATGAAGTTTTATTGTCTTTAATACATCATCAAACACTAGAGTTTTTTTTGTTCCGATAATTTTTAATGATCTAATTTTTTCAGGATAATACCAACTAACATCAATTTTTGCAGACACATTATTATCATATTCTAATAGTGTAGAAGAAAAATCGCTATAAGGAGAAAATGTAAAATTAGATTTTTGGTTAGAAAGGTTAATATGAGCTTGATCATTTAAAAAAAACTGAACTAAACTAATATCATGAGGAGCCAAACTTAAAAAAACGTCTGTTTCTTCTCTCATAATACCAAAATTTAATCTTTGACTATGAATAAACATAATATCACCAATCTGATTATCTTTTATAATCTCTTTCATTTTTATAATTGCAGGATTATATAAATAAGTATGACCTGACATCAATAGCTTGTTATTTTTTTTAGATAAATTATTTAATTCTTCTAATTCCTTCAAAGATTCAACCATTGGTTTTTCAACTAAAACGTGGATATTTCTTTTTAAACATTGTTTTGCTATCTCAAAATGTGTATTCGGTGGAGTTGCAATAATTGCTCCATCAATTTTATGATTATCAATAATAAGATTTTCTAAGCTATCATAAAATAATGTATCTGGATATAAATCTCTAAGACTATTGTTTGAGTCAATAAAGGGGTCTACTACAAAAATTGATGAAACTGATGTGCAATTATTAAGTTCTCTAAGGTGATTCTTTCCCCAATATCCAGCTCCGAACAAAACCACATTTTTATAATTATTTTCTTTTTTCATTTATAAGACTATCTCGTGAATATCCTTATTCTATCAATAAATCTCCACACTAAATTTAAATATTTTATATTTGATGGATAATCAGAAGCATCCTTTGGTTTTTCCTTCATAATATCTTCAAATTCTTTATCTGTAAAATCAAGTTTCTTTAGAAAAAAATCTTTATCATTTAAAAATGAAACTTCATCATATGGTTTATTACTTAATAAAGAAATTGCCTCTGATCGATCCATTTGATTACTGATAATCAGATTAGAATAATGGGCTTTTCTTTTATCTATATTGTATTTTTCAGGTAATATGTATTGCTGAAAAAATTTGGTGATAAGGGATTCGTCATGCTTCGATGCATAAGGCCTATAACCTAACTCTTCTTTTAAAAGATCAAAGACATCTTTTTTGTGATAATCAAAATAATTTAGTATAGGCACATATTTAATTTTTTTAATAATTAAATAGTAAAAATATTCTACTAAACTCATACTTGGCATAGTTTTGAGCTTACGATTTGAGAATTTTTTTGCAATAGAAGAAATAAGCTTCTTATCATTATTTGTTTCCATCCAAGAGAAAGGCATAATACCTTCAGTGGCATTATTACCACCATGTAAAATAAATTTTACGTTATTTTTAGCAGCAACCTTAATCAAGAGTGCGACAATAGCATGATCGGTTGCCATTTCTATATTCTTAACCGATGATAGAACTAAAGATTTTTGTATATCTTTAAACTCATTCCAATCGACTACATGTGTATATAAATCTATGTTCAAAGTATCTAAGCAGTTTTTAATATTTTCTACAGCTAGCTCTGAATTCCATCCATTATCAAAATGTACTGCAAGAGGATTTAGATTTAAGACTTTTTTTACTATATAAGCTACATAAGTGCTATCTACCCCCCCACTTACACCTATAATGCAATCATATTTTTTAGAAGATTTAGAACTGTTTTTAATTCTTTTTTTTAAATTTTTTAAAGATGCTGCATCATATTGGGACTTTTCACTATTTATTCTATGAATGTGTTCTAAACATAAATTACATTGGCCATTTTTATCAAATACTATATCAGGTACTGTTGTGTCCATAACGCAATATGTACAAATTTGATTGGATGTTTTAGGATTAGTCATAATAGTTTATAAGAGAAATTTAGTTAAATATTCTTACTTAATAATTGATTTTTTTTAACATAATTTGGATAGTTAATCAATATAGCATTATGAGTTCCATAATATACAAAAATACTCCCGGCAGCTAAGCCTGACGCATCAGTAGCTTCAAAAAATTCTTTAATATAATCATGAGATGACGCACCGCCAGATCCAACAATTGGTACTTCAATATTCTTTACCATTTTCTCAATAAAATCTAAATCCATTTTTTTCATTGTACCTTCATTTGATACGCATTGTAGTAAAATTTCACCAGCTCCTGCATCAACAGCAGCAAAAGCTAAATCTTTTGGATGTATAGAAGAACTTTTTTCCCCATTTTTAAAACAACAATATCTTTTCCCAAAAAAATTATATTTATAATCGATTGAAACTACAACGGCTTGGGATCCAAAAGCGGATGCTATTTCTTTAACTAAATTCATATTGTTAGAAATTGCAGTATTTATAATAATTTTTTCAAAACCTATCTGAAAAATAGTTTTTGCATCTTCGATATTATCAATTCCTCCACCATAACCTAAAGGCATAAAAGCTTCTGAAGCTAATTTCTCTAGAAATTCAAAATCGGGATTCAATCTATGAGAAGACTTATCTATATCAAGAACAAAAAGTTCATCTACCTCTTTTTCATTAAAAATCTTTAAAGCAATAAATGGATCGCCTATATATTGAGGTTTTTTAAAATTTTTTGTTTTATAGACCAATCTATCTTTCAATAGTAAAATAGGTATAATTCTTTTCATTTTTTTAATTCACAGAAATTTTTAATTAGATTTGCCCCATACTTCAAGCTTTTTTCAGGATGGAACTGAAAGCCATAAATATTTTCTTTAGAAATAATTGAATCAAATGATTTTCCGTAAGAGGTTTTTGCTAAGACATCATTAGAATTTTTACATTCAACATAATAACTATGTACAAAATAATACCTAGTCCTATCTTCTTTATAGTTATTAAAAATTTTAGATTCTCTACTTATAGAAATTTTATTCCATCCAATATGGGGGACTTTTAGATTGGAGAACTCTGAATTATTTGTAAAATCAAATTTTTTTACTATTCCTGGTATAAAACCTAAACCATCAACTCCCGGGGACTCTTCGCTACTATCCATCAACAACTGCATACCTAAACATATTCCAAGAAAATCATTTTTTCTTACTAGTACACTTTTCTTAATGTCATCTATGATGTCTAAGTCTTTTAAGTTCGACATTGCTTGACTAAAATTACCTATACCAGGAAAAATGATTTTATCTTCTTCATTAACTTCCTTTATTGATTGAGTTACAATTGGAGTAAAGCCTACCCATTTAACCATGTTAGCAACGGAACTAACATTGCTAAGACCTGAATTAATAATATAAATTTTCATTATATCAATTATAATTATAATTATTCATTAATCTGACTATTAACAGATAAGCCTAAAAAGAAAAATATGTTATACAGATCTTGTATGCTTCCTGTAAAACAATATATGGTTATAATAGAGAGTGTTAAAGCTCTTGTTAATAAATAACTCGTTTTCATTTTAAAGACAGTATAAAATATTTTAAAAAATATGAAAAAACCTACAATTCCTAGTTCAGATAATACTTCTAAAAAAATATTGTGAGGATAATAGCCTAAGTTATTATTCCCAATAAAGACTGGAAAAGATTTAACTCCACCTCCAAATAAAACCGTAAATATATTCTGACTCCATAAATCTATAGCATTAGTAAATAAATAGATTCTCTCAGAATCGTCACCATAAAACAAAGTGGAAATTCTAGAGACTGTCAATAATGTATCTTGGTTAAAAAATATAATCGGCGTCAATACAAGAATAGTAAATGACATAACAATCAATATATTTTTAAAATCTATATTTTTTAAAAGGTATAGCAAGCCTATTACACCACCAATTAAAGCTCCTCTAGCACCAATTGTTAATAGCAGAATAAAAGTAAAACAAAAGATCGAAAAGAAAATAAATGTTATGAACTTAGACTTTTTAGAATATTCATTTATAAAATAAGCACTCATTACTAACAAAATTGCAAACCACATACCAACATTCTGGTATATATTTGTCTCTCCAGAACTATCTAGACCAGCAATAGCAAAAATATTAGCAAGATTATTAGTTGATTGTGATGATAAAGAATAAAATGCATTTATAGAAAAGAGTACATATGTGATTGCCCCCAAAAAAAGAACATTAACAACGTAACTCTTGAGATGAGAATAGTAAGTACAGAAAAAAAGAGTAGCTATATTAATACCAAATAAAAATCTAATATCTACTTGCATCATTTCTGCTGGATTAGAGAATAATAGTCTGAAATAATACCAGATTAGAAAAACTAAATACCAATATACTGGTTCCATATTTTGCAAAGATTTCTTTGGTTCATATATTGTAACAATTGATAGTATAAAAAAACTTCCAATCACTAAATATAAAGAGTTGATTGGTAAATAATAAATGGGTAAAAAAGTGTAGGAAAAAACTAAAAAGAAAAGCAATAGAGCGATAAAATAGTTTTTAAATATTTGGCGATTCATTATCAAGGAGTATTTTTTTAGATTGGATAATAAATGGTATCGCAAAACTTATTCCTAAAGATAATATTAATAATAATCCAAATCTTGGATGAACTTTTGATGGGTTCAATGATGGGCTATCAATAATATCAACTACCACTTGATTGTCTCTTTTTGCTTCAAGCTGACTTATTTCAAGCTCTCCTGAAAGCTCTTTGAGCAAATTTTCCTTAATTCCTATTTCTCTTTCAATTCTTTTTTTATCAATAAGTAATGCAGGTGATTCTAAATTAGAGTTTTCCTTTAAAAAAGTTATATATCTATCCTCAATTGCTATTAATTCATTCTCAACCTGGGATATTCTACTCAAAATAAAATCTCTATTAGCGGCCTTACCATCTAGATTATAATTTTTTAATCTATTTTGCAGTTCTTCTAATACAACTTTAAGTAAAATTTGAGAGAAAAAAGGATCAAATGTATAAGCGTTAATAGTAGCAATATTTGTAATTTTATTATGTGTTACAGAGATAAGATCATTTTTGAAAAAATGGTATACATTATTAAACTCTACATCTTGGTTCTTATTGTTAAAATCATAATGATCTACTATCAAATCATATACTACAACATCGCTACCATTTAAATTAGTTTTATTCATTACAACTGATTGAAAAAATGTTTTTGATTTTATAATTGATGAGTAGGTTTGTACTCCCTTCGACTGCCCTTGAATTGACGAAGGAAGAAATCCAGAGAAATTACCTAAATTTAACTGACCAGTAGAACTATCAGAGGACATAATTTTCATTTCAGATGAAAAAGTGCGCTCAGCAGTGAAATAATATATAACAAATATAGACTGACAAAGAATAAAGCTTAATAAAAAGTTATATTTTTTTTGTGATGTAAAATTGATAATATGATTGATAAGTTTCATTAACACAATAATACAAATTAATTGAGTAATTAAACAATAATAATAATAAGGATGTAGCAAGATGAAAAGTTCATATTTCGTACACGAATCCTCCTTTATTGACAAAAATGTAACAATTGGTAGTAATACAAAAATTTGGCACTTTTGCCATATACAGTCTGATGTCATACTAGGTAATAATTGCAGTGTTGGACAAAATGTAAATATTGCTAACAATGTTAAGATTGGAAATGGGGTTAAAATACAAAACAATGTATCTATATATGAGGGCGTTGAAATTGATGATTATGTTTTTTGTGGGCCATCAATGGTCTTCACAAATATAATTCAACCGAGATCAGAATTTCCTCAACAAGGGTCAAAATTTTATACTAAAACGAAGGTTGGAAAATCTGCATCAATAGGAGCTAACGCAACCATAGTATGTGGAACAACACTAGGAAAATATTCAATGATTGGAGCAGGTTCTGTTGTAACAAAAGATGTTAAAGATTTTTCTTTGGTTTATGGTAATCCTGCAAAATTTGTTTCATGGATTAATAAAAAGGGTGATAAGTTAAAATTTAAAAACAATATTAGCACTTGTGGCGACTTCCGTATTGATGGTGAAAATCTAATAGAGCTATGATTAAGAAAATTATTATTTTTGGTGGAACTGGTTTCTTTGGTAGTGCTTTTCTTAAAAAAATTCTTAAGAAGAAAAATTATGAAGTCATTTTAGTTAAAAGAGGGGAAAAATTAGAAATAAATGGAGAAGATTTTGATATAGCGATTGATTTTTCTTCTAATATTTCAGTTGATGACTTTCTAGAAAACCCATCAGAAATGTTTCTAAAAAATATAGAAATTCCAATAAAAAATATGAGAACACTAAAGTCTATTGGATTTCATGGTGAATATATTTATATATCCACTGATAGAGCGCTAGTAAAAACTAGTAATAAAGAATTTATAAATGAGATTACTTTAAATAATGACCCTTATGGTTCAAGCAAGTTTATTTCTGAAATAATTGTTAGCTATGTAAATGACATTTTAAATAATAAATGTACAATAATAAATTTCCCAAATTTATATGGTCCAAATCAAGACTCAAAACAGTTTATTCCTACTGTGCTATCTAATGTAAATTCCTTTAAATCTTCAATCAAAATCTTTTCAACTAAAGGTAATCGAAACTATTTATACATCGAAGATGCAGTGGATGCATTAATTGAGTTAATCTCAAGTAAAAGTTCAGAAAGATCTATACAAATATCTGGAGAAAATATATTGATGAAGAATCTATTAGATGAACTAAAAAAAATATATTCTGAATTTAATATTGATATTAATTTTGTTGAAGAGAAAAGCAATACAATCAAAAGAACAGATTTTGCTTCTCCCCCAGAAATAATGGATGATAGTTACTTTAGAAAACGGTATAATTGGGAACCAAAATTTGATATTCATAAAGGTTTGAAGATTGTAATAGAAAAAGATTTAGAAAGAAAAAAGATTAATGAAAAATAAATATGATGCTATTTGGCTTACTGGACAACCCGCAAGCGGCAAAACGACATTAGCTAACCTCCTAATTAATCAACTATCAAAGGAAAATCAGAACAAATCATATTTAAATATTGATGGTGATGATTTAAGGAATCTTTTTCAAAATAAAGACTATTCAAGAAAGGGACGTGAGGCAAATATACGTTTAGGGATGAGCATTGCTGCGTACTTGATTAATAAAGGATCTATACCAATTATCTCACTTGTATCTCCCTATAGAAATCTTAGAGAAGAATTTAAATCAAAATATAATACATTGGAAATATACTTACATACTTCTGAAATTAGAGGTAGGGAAAATTATTTTGCAGAAAACTATGAACCACCAGAAGTAAATTTTTTAGATATGGATACAACTTATAATTCTGAAATGGAGAGCTTAGATGAAATACTCAATGTTTATAGGTAGATGGCAACCTTGGCATAAAGGGCATCGATGGTTGATTGATCAAAGACTTAATGAAAATAAAAACGTTCTCATATGTATTAGAGATATGAAAACAGACGAGAACAATCCATATACACCAAAAGAAGTTAAAGCGAATGTAGAAAAAGCATTAAATGATTTAGTTATAAACAAGAGAGTAAAAGTAATAATTATACCTGATATTGAATCTGTAAATTATGGACGTGGAGTCGGATATGATATTATTGAACATGTTCCTCCAACAAATATTGAAAAAATTTCTGCAACTGAAATAAGAAAAGAATTATTTAATAAATAAAATAAAAAATCTTTAGTAACTGAGAAAAATTCCCCAACCCCTCAATTCTCTGATGGTAGGTAAAATACTTTTTTTCATATTATAGATATAGTTCTTATTGATTTCTAAAATTGAAACTTTTTTCTTATCAGTATCAATATTGCATTTATTGCAAATGATAATATCATATTCTTCATTTAATTCATTTAGTTCATTTATAAATAAAATCTTATCATTTTTATAGCTCTTCAATATATCTTTTTGAAAAACTGTATTATTACACAAGTCTTCTTCTGCTTTCTTGAATTTATTTTCTTTTATAACTCTTGCAGGGTTACCAATTGCAAATACGTTATTAGGCACATCTTGTAAAACTACAGATCCGGCAGCAATTAATGATTCGTCTCCTATGCTGGCATTCAATACGCTAGTACCTGCTCCCATCCATGCTCTCATACCTATCTTAACTTTGTATGTTTCATGCTTTATGCCTGGATTATGCCAAACGTGGCTATAATTATGAGAGTAAATGGTTCCATTGGGAGCTAACCCTACATAGTCACCAACTTCTACTCCTCCGGTTGTATCAATAAGAAATGTTGGAACACTAACAGCCTTACCTATTGACAAGGTTCCATTCCCGTCAATTAAGACATTATTACCTATAAATGACAAATTATCAATTTCTAACTTACTAACCTTTATATTTACATTATGGCCTATTTCAACATAGTTTCCGATTATAACGTTTGAATAATTTTGAGTATGGATTGTAGAAAAATAACCAATTTTTACTCCAGTACCAATTTTGGCGCCAAACAATTTGAGGAAAAAAACTTTTAGAGTACTGAATGGTATTATTTTTATTAGTATTGTGCGTAACATAATTAACAAAATAAATTAATGATAAAAGGCCTTTTAAAACATAATATTCTACTGTCTGCTGGCGCTATTATATCCTTGTTGATTAATATCATTACTATGCCCATTATCACTCGTATTTATACACCTAGTGATATTGGAATTTTTTCCTTTTTACATATTTTTTCAATTGCATTATTTCCAATTTTAAGTATGAGGATGGAAATTATTTTAGCGCAGAAAATTGACCTCTCTGAACTAAAAACTCTTTTTTTTACAACAGTAATTATTGGAATTATTTTCTCTTTTATTTCATACATTATTTTTTTTCTATCAGCTAATTATCTCAATCAGCCTCAATTAATTAAATATTTATTATTTATTTTACTGCTACCACTTCTTTCAACATACTTTGAATATGGTCTTGGCATTTTAAATCATTTAAAGCTTTATAAATCGATAGCAATTTTTTCTACTATTGCGATCTTTCTTCAAAAATTAATACAGATAGTTCTTGGAATGCTAATGGAGGATAAAACCTCAGCAATTTTTCTATCTTATTGTATTCCAGCATTTGTTTTAGTCGTCGTAATGTCTTTTATTTTCAATAAAAAAATTAATCTATTTAATAATATGAAATTTGATTTGAATACAATTAAAAAATATTCAAATCATATTTTTTATAGGGTTTCTTACTCACTTAGCAATCTTTTCAAGGACAGATTAATTATTATTTTAATTATTACATTTTTTTCTGCACAATCGGCAGGTCTATATACTCAAGCTATAGGTTTATTATTAATTCCAGCTGCAATTTTTTCTATGCCGATTAAAACAATTATTACAAGAGAATATCAAGATAATAGCAATAATACAATTGATATGATTGTTACTATATATAATATCATAATCTTTACTATACTGCCATTCTATATATATTTTTTCTTTCAATCTTCGTTTTTATTTCCATATATATTCGGAAATGAATGGTCTGAATTAAGTAGTGTTTTTAATATCTTAATGATTCCAATGTTTATATTAATTTTTTCTACCTCACTAGATAGACTATATGATGTATTGAGAGTTCAGAGCTATGCTTTTTTCTTTGAACTCTTTTTTGGTCTTCTATGTTTTGGTGGCTTTTATATTATGTCTTATATTAATTACGAATTTTTAGATGCATTAAAAGTTAATGCAATAATATTAGGGTTATTTTTTACTACCTTTATTTATTTTATTCTAAATAAGGCACAAAAAATTTATCGTTTTACTAAAACATTTAAATATTTTATCTATCAATTATCTTTTTGTTATTTGATGTTTTTAACATTCAAAGAAAATATTGTTATTTCAACATTTTTATTGACGTCGATATTATCATTTGGTGTAATTTTGATTAAGAATAACTTAAAATATTTATTAGTTCGTTAAGTATTATAAAAATAAATTTATAAATTTATTTTTGTCCATTTTACGAATCTATCAATCACATACATTCCATCCCATGGAACTTCATAGAGCGTCATAGAACCTATTTTTGGAAATCTATCGACTCCTTTAATAGCTGCCTGTCTTGCAAAGTCTAGTAGGCTATCTTCATCCATTGCCACACCTATAGATTGAGTTAGGTGGCTACATTGATTAAGAATTTCTTCTTTTTTATCAAATGTTTTAACAAAAATTGTTCTATTAAAACATGAATCTTCTAATACATTATTATCTGCATGTAAGACGCTCCACTCTAATGAATCTGGGTAGAATGCATCATAAAACATATCAAATTCAGTTCTTTTTTTGAGAATGTTTAAAGTTTCTAAAGATGAATAATATTGTTGAGGATTTGTTTTAGACAGCTTCTCCATAGCTATACTGAGAGACTCAGCAAAGTGTATTGATCCAAATTTTGAATTTTTTTCAACAAAAACATTATGTGGAGAGTTACATCCTCTTTGATCAATTTGAAATATATCATTCGCCAATTTTTGACATAGGATATTAATTTTTTCTTGTTTATCTATTTCTTTCTTTTCAATAACAGCAAATGATTTTTTTGGACCAAATATTACATCTTCTGTACCATAATTTCTTTTTGTATTCATAACGGACTCTACAGCATCCATACCACCCCATGCCACTCTAATATTTGAAATATTTGAAAAATATTCTTGCGCTTTCGTGTTATGCCTATCAAAGTATACTACGGCAATGCTTTTACAAATATCAGATCCTTTAATAGTTTTATGATCAGAAACTATTACATCTATTTTAGATATTTCTTCTAAGAAGTGAGGTATTAACATGCCCGTATCTTTTGATATTTTTAATATATTAATATTTTTAGTCACTAATCCCTGAATTAAAGATAGTAATCCTAAAATAGGTACATTACCTGATAACCAATGAGTGATTAAACCTTTTGGAGTTGCAGATATAAGAAATTTTTTATCATTTTTTTCTATATATCGGTCTAATACTAAAGGGTCCATTCTTAGAGATTCGCTTAAAGCTTTTTCTAAAAAATTTTGTCTGAACCAATAAACTAAAAAATTAATTCCATCATCAGAGAACCTTTTTTGAAACGGACCATCTCTTTCAATAATTTTTTTTGATACTTGATTAAAAAACATTAGAAGGTCTTTAATTGGCGTATTGTAAAGAACAGTATGATTTTCTTTTAATTTTTTATAATAACTATCAAAATTATCTATTAGAGGAGTATCTTCAAAATCATTGCCCAAACATTTTCCGTCAAAATATAAAAGATTGATTCCTTTTTTCACATTGTCTCCGATAAGATGTCTCCACACCCTCTAATTTCTGAATTCTTTGCTCTACCTGTAATTTCAAAATACTCTTTATTATCGATTGTTTTTTTAATACCTAAATCATCTGTTAATACTGATAGACCTGGGTAGCTGTAAGGGATTGGATTTAGAAATTGTAATAGCCCTTCTTGATCATCCTTCATTACTTCTAATGTATAGGGGTCTCGAACAATAACTTTAGATATCTTAGGAATCTCTTTCATTCCGTCTCCCCTTGATATATATACCGTTCCAAGCTGTTCGGTAAATCCATATACATCTAATATGTTTTCATTTTTTACACCAAACACATCCATTAAGCTTTCATTGAATTCTTTTTTTGATACCTTCTGATCATATAATTTTTTCCAACCTCCTATATGCATAATAACACAATTTTTTAGATTTAACTTTTCACCTTTCTTTTTCATTTTCATTGCTACATACAGATACATGATGTAAGTATATCCAAATAAGACAAATCTTTCATTGGTATTATTATAGCTTCTAATTAGGGAATAAAATTTTTCATACTCAATTTCTAACTGATTATTCATACAAAAATTTGATTTAGAAGCTCCGATTAAAAATCCTCTAATTGCTGCCCCTCTTGCAGATATTTCAAAGTTTCCTTTACTCTGATTTGGGTCTATGTCCATTATTAAATACGGCATTTTCTTTTTACCTAAAAAAGAAGAGAGAATCCATACAAGAGATCTCATTTGATTAGTTCTAGTCTCTTTATCAATGAATATTTGGCTAGGGGTTTGAGAAGTAGTTGCGCTAGAAGTTAATTTTCGAACAATTAAATCATCTTTTACTGACTTCAATTCATAATCTTTAAAAATTGTTACAGGGACATAAGGGATATCTTTCAAATCAAATTTTTGATTAGGGTCAAAATTTCTCTTCTCTAATAATCGTTTGAAGGGTAGACAATTTTGATATTGGTATAATAGATTGTCTCTTAAAGCCTCTATCAATATAGAATCTTTATCTTTTATATTATAATCAAAAGGCTGATTGTCAAAAAAAGTCTGTAAGCTATTCAATGATTTTCTCCAATATGATTTTGATTTCATCTTCATTGATTGATATAGGTGAAGTCTTAAAACACATGTCATTTTTAATTTCAAGGATCAATTCTTCATTTATGGTAAGCAGACCTTCTTCAATTAAAGAAATGTTATTTCTAATAGCTTGATCATTGAAGAATTCAATAGCTTTATCGATGTTTTCAAACCCAACTCTAGTTAAAAAAGATAAAACATCTACATCTTTTTTATTATAAAACTCAATGATATGTGGTATGAGTAAGCTATTAATATGTGCATGCCCCATATTCACTTTTGGACTAATCACGTGAGATATAGCATGAATAATCCCAACAGATGTTGTACTTTGAGCAAGCCCTGCTAGATAAGATGCATAAAGTAACTTCTCATAGCTTGATATGTTTTGAGTATCATTATTAATATCTTTTAAACCTAGAATTGTATTAGAGCAAGCTGAAATAGCTATCATTCTAGAAAATTCATTAGTAATTCGTGAGAAATATGATTCTACTCCATGTGAAAAAGCATCAAGTGCCGTTTTAACTAGTAGTTCTTTGGGTAGCTCTTGAACTAATAAGGGGTCTAAAATAGCTATATCAGGTACCAAAAGATCTGAAACGATAGGTAATTTTTTATTATTATGCTCAGCCACTGCTACACCATCACTCTCCGAGCCAGATCCTACTGTTGTTGGGATAGCTATAAATTTAGGCTTTTTATTGTAGTTATCTGATAGAGAAAATGGTTTTATTTCTTCTATTTTTTCTTCAGAAATCAAATTTGCAATAATAAGTTTAGCAGTATCAATTACTGAGCCACCTCCAATTGCAATAATAGCATCATTTCTAAGATCTTTTTTAACATAAGTATCTATATAAGATACTTTAGGTTCTCCAGATTTTATTTTTAATAAATCTATTCCAGGTAACATTGTTTTAATTTTTTCTACAGTCCCATTTTTTTCTGAAGAATTTGAAAAAATTAATAGAGGTTTTTTATATTCAAGGAATTTTAATCTCTGTATAGATCCTTTTTTAATTACTATTTCTTTTGGATAAAAAAATCTCGTAAAAAAATTTAACATTTATAGCCCTCTTTCAGTTTTTTTCTTAAAATTTTTCCATTATATGACTTAGGTATACTATCAATATTAACTATTATCCCTGGTATCTTATAATACTCAATTTTAGTTTTCAAATATTTTTTTATTTCAATCTGCCAGCTATCTGCTATTTTTTTTGTATCTAAAACAACAAAAGCTTTAATCTCAATTAGCCCTGTTCTTTTATTTTCAGCTTGTACGCATGCTGCGTCTTTAATAAAAGAAAGTTGATTTATATATTTTTCAATTTCTATTGGTGAAACTTTTTTACCCGATATATTCATCATATCATCATTTCTGCCTTGAAAAAATAGATACCCATCATCATCTAAATAACCATAATCCCCTGTTTTAAAATATTCTTTATGATATTCAGGTTTTATTTTAGCAAATGCATATCCAGAAAAAAGATTGGTACCCGCGATACAAATTTCTCCACTATAATTATTAGAGCATTGATTCCCATTTTTATCAATAATTAATATTTTTGTTCCTTTATTGGCCTTACCAACAGAGCTAATCCATTTATAATCTTTTTTGAAGTTTAGGAATGTAGATCTAGAAGCTTCTGTTAATCCATAGTGCATACAAATATCTGTATTTGGAAGAAGGTTTGTAAGTTCTATTTTAGAATCAGAAGTCATTGGTGAGCTACCTAATTCAATCATTCTAATTTGTGATTGGTAGTCACTAATTTTTGATTTAGTAAGTTTGATTAAAAATTTTATTCCTGCTGGAACAGTTGAAATTACAGTTCCTTTATATCGTTCTAATGCATTAAAAAAAGAATTTAGATTACTAAATCCGTTCTGAAAGATAATTGTACAGCCTTTAAGAATACAACAACGAACTCTTGCAAGTCCAAATGAATGACTTATTGGCATCATATGCATTTCTACATCTGTATTCTTTAATCCTGTAAATTTATTAATATTCATCGCTGTATTAAAAGTCGTTTCGTGAGATATCATAACACCTTTTGGTGAGCCAGTTGTTCCAGTAGTAAATATAATTTCTGAAATATCATTATGAGTGACTTGCTCAGAATTAATAATAGGTTTGAATTCACTGTTTGTAACTTCATTATAGTCTTCATTTGAAAAATAAATACTATCACCATTCGATAAACCAGTAAATAATTCTGGATGTTTTGATAACGGATCAATAAATGCTGAAATTTTACCTAATTTTGATGAAGCAAGATAAGCAGCTAAAGTAAATTCATTTTTTTCTGCGTTAATAAATACATATTTCTTACTACTTTTTTTTAGAAAAGATATAGTTTTTGAAACTAATTTTAAAAAATCTCCATAAGAAACCGTTTTGTCATCAATAATTAGAAAAGTTTTATTGGTAGGCTGATTAAGGAGTGCATCTATGAGCTTAACCTTCATTAATTAGGAACAATCAACTCCCTTATCTTGTAAAGTCTTTTTTAAATCTGCAATTGATTGGATAGACATGGTCTCATCCATATCGAATGTTATATTAAACCTCTCTTCTAGTTCCGTAAGAAGGCTCAAATGACCTAGTGAGTCCCATTCAGGAAAATCTCCAGGTGCTGTTTCAAGCTTTAAACTATCTTTTTCTACAGAAAATATTTCTGAAACGAATTCTAGTATGTTCATTTATTTATCCTTTTTCTATAATTTAAACAGGCTTAATCTTAACACTGGTTAAAAAAATTTAATTTCTTTATAAATATTGTTTATATCATAACCGATGTAGCTTAATTTATATTTTGTTGTAAATATAATGATAAAAATAAAGACAAATAATAACCATTCAAAAGAAAAGCGATATATACTTAGCGTTATATTTTCAGATATCTTAGGTCTTAAAATTTCTTATGAAACGGGATATGAAAGTATATACGAAATTAAACTACCTAATAATAAAAAAATTATTCTACCGGATATATTCCTTTCAACAAAATCGGAGCAAAAAGAATGGAAAAAATATGATTACCCAAAATTAAGTTTTAATACTTCTATTAAAATTAAAAATAATCATAGTCTATTTGGTATGTATGGCAATAAAGAATACAAAATTTCTGACGAATCTATTAAAATAAATAATGATATTATGGGTACTGCTTTTATCTTCTTATCAAGGATTGAAGAGCTGAATTCTAACCACGACAAGCTTAATAGATATCAATATGAAAATTCTCTTTCCCATAGATTTGATATAATTACAAGACCAGTTGTTAATGAATATATTGATTTTATTAAAGAATCAATCCGCTCTTTATACCCAGAAATTAAATTTAAAAAACATAGATTTAATATTCTCCTTTCGCATGATATTGACACAATTAAAAAATGGACATTTAAGCACTTAATTAAACATTCACTTTTTAACTTCGGGAAGTCTAATTTTTTCAAGGGATATTTAGAGTTTTTTAAAACTAGATTAAATTTTACGAACGATCCATATTATAATTTTGATAGTATAATGAACTTGAGTAATAATTATGGCTTGCGATCTACGTTTCTTTTTATGGCTCTGAAAAAAAATGAATTTGATTTTAGATACTCATTAAAAAATGCTATTACTGGGTTTCAACAGATTAAATCAAGTAAAAAACATAGAATTGGTATTCACTTAAGCAGAATAGCTTATAATAATTATGATAATGCTTCACGGGAAATAAAAAGATTAAAAAAAAATACTAGTACAGATATTGAATATAGTAGACAACATTATCTAATGTTTGATATTAAAAGTACATGGTCGATTCTAAACGATAATAATATAAAATACGATCTAAGTCTAGGTTATCCAGAAATGCCTGGATTCAGGTGTGGTATTTGTTATCCTTTTCGAGTTTTTGATATATCTAAGAAAATAAAATTAGATTTGATTGAGATTCCACTTATTATTATGGATGTATCTATATTAGACTATCTAAAAAATATTAATATCGAAAATCATCTTAATACAATTTTGCAGAATACCAAAAGATATAACGGTACTTTAAATGTATTATGGCACAATGATCAATTTGAAAATTCAAAATTTTTAAAAAATAAAACTTTATTTGAAAAAATAATTAATGCTTAAATATAAATTATATTCTGAATGAAAAATAACGTACATATTTATCCAAGCACAATTTTGTTTGAATCGCGCATATTCAAGATTGCAAGAACTATAAGTAATCAAGATATATATGATAACATAATTATTCTTGGAATAAATAATGGAAAATTACCTGAAACTGAAGTTATAGAAAAAAATATTGCTATCAAAAGATTGAAAATAGAAGAACTTAGTTGGGCAAAACAAGGTATTCTTCGAAAGATAATTAATGTTATAAATTTATCAATTCAGACTTTTAAATATTTAACTAAAGTTAAACCTGAGGTAGTTCATGCACATAATTTAGCTTCATTACCAGTCTCCGTAATCTATAAAATTTTTTATAAGAGTAAAGTTGTTTATGATACTCATGAAATTGAAACTGAAAGGCAAGGTTGGTCATTTTTTCAGAGAATGATTTCAAAATTATTTGAATTATTTTTTATTAGATTTGTAGATATCACAGTTGTTGTCAATGATGCTATTGCTGATTTATATAGAAAATGGTACAAAGTATCAGTAGTCAGCATATATAATGCTCCTGAATACTTAAATCTTGATGTACAAAACAATTATTTCAGGGAAAAGTATAATATTAAAGATGAAACAAAAATTTTCGTTTATATTGGAGTTTTAACTGAAAATAGAGGTGTGATTAAGTATGCTAATTTTGCTAAAAAAACAGACTTGGACATATGTTTTATATTTATTGGCTTTGGTGAAGGTCAACAAATAATCGAAAATTTAGCACAAGATTCAGAAAAAATATTTATTCATGAGCCTGTTAAACAAAATGTTTTGCGTCAATTAATTGTTTCTGCTGACTACTCTTTACAAACTTTGAGTTTTGATAAGAACCTATCTCTTAGCTATAAACTTGCTTTGGGCAATAAATTCTTTGAATGTTGTGCAGCTCAACTACCTATGATTGCAGGAGGATATGATCTCTGGGATGATTTTATCAAGAATTATAATATTGGGGTTACTATTGAGAATGATAATTTTGAATCTATAGAAAATGGAATAGTTAAATTATTATCAATGGATTTTAGTTTAATAAAAAAGAATTGTAAAAAAGTTTCCACTAAATATAATTGGGAAAATGAGTCAATTAAAATTATTAACTACTATAAAGAAAATATTCTTTAAACCTTAAAAAATAAATTTAGCATAGAATTGCTCTAATCAATTGCTTGGGGTGTTTAATAATTTTTAAAATAGTATCAATTTTTTTTTCCAAAGCAGTTTTACTCTTATAGTACCCTCTTTTAGAAAAATCGATATTAATATTTTCATCCTTAAATAGTTTTTCGATTCCTTTTTGCCATTTACCTTTTACTATCCCAGTATCATCATCACCTTGAAAATATGGAATAACTTCTTTAAAACCAGGACTAAGGCATTCTTCGTTAAATCTAAAAAAACTATCCTTTATTTTATGACTGCGAGCAGTTCCAAATAGTTCAAACATCCATATGTTTTCATCTTCAAATAGATATCTCTTTAAAGCAGAAACTTTCCATAGTGCAGGCGAAGTAGTAATTCTATATTTCGATTTTTGATTAATTTGGCTAATCATTGGATTCTTTGTTGATTCAAATGATCGTTTTGTATCATGATTTGTCAAAGTAATATTAGAATAATTATTCTCTTTCATAATTTTATAACATTTACTAATTGTCTTGCTATCTATATAGTCTGAAATAAAAAAATCATCAAGCATTAACAATACAATGTCATCGTCAGATAATTTGTTAATAGTATGTAATAATATTCCACACCATGATGGTTCATTATGATAGTGTTTACTAGCCTGAAGGCTCTTTATATTTAAATTCCCAGAATAATCATATTTTTTGTCAAAAGTTGTTAAGATAATAGGATGCTGGCAATTTGTCCAAAATTTTTCTAACAATATAAAAAAAGGGTTCCAGCAATCTTCAAAGCGGTCACATGTATTAACAATGATTGTAATATTTTCTTTATTATTTATTGTCATTAAAATTGTATTAGAAAGTCTTATTTACAATAGTGCTCATTTTTTCAAAATTATCTTGGTACCAAATAATAGTGTTTTTTAAACCTACATCTAAACTAGTTTGACAATTATATCCAAGGGATTGGATTTTTTTGATATCTGGACATCTTAATTTTGCTCCTCCTACATGACTATTTTTTATATCTTTATTTAAACTATAGGGCTGTTCAGTGAGTTCAGATATTTTATTTAATAAATCTTTCATAGAAATTTTTACTGTATCTCCGATATTATAGACATTTGCTTCTTCATTATGTTTTTCAAGAATCTCGAGGCCATTAATTATATCTTCTACATAACAAAACGATCTAATTGAATCAAGAGAACCTTTTACATTAATTTTTGCAATATCATTTTCGCTATTTTTTAAAAACTCCATTATAAATTGAGGAATAACATGCTGTAAGCCCATATCAGGACCATAAACATTATGGGGTCTAAAAACACTAACATTTAAATTATGCTTTACTGCAAATTGAAAGGAATAATATTCTGTATAAATTTTGCTCAATGCATATGAATATCTAGGATTTTTTACATCGGGAACTATAAGTGGAATATCTTCTGGTGTAGGAATTATTTTTGCTTCTTGATAAACTTCAGCAGAAGAAGCAATAATAATTTTCTCGATATTTTTTTCAGCTGAATATTTTAATATATTATAACAACCAAGCACTCCTACATCCATAATTTGAATAGGAATATTATAAAAATTTCCTGTTCCATTTATTGCAGCTAAATGATATAAGACTTTTACATTATAGTTTTTTAAACAACTTGAGATTGATTGATAGCTTGTAATATCACAATCTTCTATTATTAAATCTTCAGATAAGCCTTCAAGCCTACTGGAAGAACCTCTTGAGAAATTATCAAGTACAACCACCTTTGATCTTAATAATAATTTTTTTACCAGATGATGACCTATAAATCCGCCACCACCTGTCACTACAATAACATTATTCATCCCATTTCTCCTATAAAGAAATTAGTTATGGTTAGTTGATTTTCTAACTCCATTACGTTCCAAACATCTAGAACTTTTGAGCCATTATCTATTTGAGATTGAATAAATTGCTGAGTCTCTATTTTTTTATATTGCGGATTGTTATTCATAATGATTATTAAATCATATAATTCTTTATTTTTATTAGTAAACCCATCCGGCTCTAAAGCATCAAAAGATATAATAGAATTAATTTGATCTTTAGAGTTCATAAAGTCATGAACTACTATATTTTCTTTAAATGATTTTAGCTTTTCTAATATCTTTATTGATGAAGATCCTCTCATATCATTTGTTTGAGGAACTCCTTTAAATGCTAGACCTGATATAATAATTTTTTTAAATTTCTCTTTTTTTAGTAAATCAACTAAAGACCGTGATAAATGATCTTCAACATTTTCATTTGCACTTCTAATAGATAATAAAAATGTTTTTAATCTGGAATTTTCTACATTACTTGCCAGAATATATGCATCTTTTTCTAAACAAGGTCCTGCAACAAAACCTGGCATCGGTATATCACTTCTGGGATAGTGAAAATTTGCTCTTTCGATGGCTCCATTCCCATCAACATTAAAACTCTGTGCAATTTCATTAAAGGTGTTAGAAATAGCAAAACATGCATCCCTATAAGTATTATTTAGGAGCTTAATTAGTTCTGCCTCTTCCAATGATGCGCTATTAACAATTTCGTCAGTGAGTGGTTCAAAAAATAATCTTGCCATCATTAATGATTTCTTATTATTGCCAGAAATAATTTGAGGTAATGATCTTAATTCAACTAAAGCTTTACCTTCAGCAGTTCTCTCTGGACAAAAAGAAATATTAACACTTTTTAATCTTAACTCTTTTAATAAACTCTGCTCAATTTTTCTAGTTGTACCAACTGGGATAGTTGATCTCAAGAGAATTAGAGAATCTTCATTAATAAAACTTTTGAAGCTATTAATAGCTCTATCTAATATGTCGATATTTGGTTTTTTAGGTAATTCTGGTGCCAATGGTGTTCCCACCGTCACAATGAATATATCCATTTTCTCATTTGAAGGAATTTTTTTTGATATGAAAAGATTCTTATTTAACAAAGATTTTAAAAGTTCTTCAATCCCAGGCTCATGAAAGTGGCACTTGCCTTTTGAAAGTACTTCATATGTTTCATCTAATATTTCTACGCCAAAAACTCTATATCCATTTTTTGCTGCGTGAACAGCTAGCGTAAGACCAACATACCCTAGACCAACTATGCATATATTTTTTTGCATCCTCTATAGGCTTTCAAAAATTTGTTTAAGAGCATTTTCAAAATAACTAAAATCTTCATTAGTTAAGCCTGAGTGCACTCCTATAAAAAATGCATTATCTCTTATAGATCTTGCATTTTTTAAACTTCCATAAATTCGATGATTTTTATTTAAAAATCCAGGCTGATCAGGTAAACAGCCTCCCATGTTAGGTCTTGTTTCAATATCTAGTTTCTCTAAAGCTAAACATAGTTGATTTCTTGAAATTTTATCATTTGGCTCTAATAATATTGGAAAACCATAATATCCTGGTTTTATATCATCTTCTATTTTAAGAGTACTCAAAACATCAAATTGTTCTATTATATTTGTTAATTTTTTTGCATTCACTCTTCTAACTGCATTAAGTTCTTCTAATTTTTCAAGTTGCACTAATCCCATTGCTGCAGCAAAATCTGTCATTCTTACATTATATCCAAGTGTTTCAAATGCATACTTAGTATCATATTCTCCTAATTCTGGATAAGTTTCATATCTTTTTTGAGGATTAATAGCTCTACCAAATTCTCTTATAGATCTTACTTTAGAATCGAGCATACCATCTTTAAAAAATATCATTCCTCCTTCTCCAGTTGTGATATTATGAGCAACAAAAAAACTAAGTGCTGCCATATGACCTATAGATCCAACTTGCTTTCCTTTATAGTAAGCTCCATGCGCTTCACAACAATCTTCAACAACAATTAGATTATTATTTTCAGCAATTTCCATAATTTCATCCATTTTTGCTGGGATGCCTAGATTATGAACAAGCATGATAGCTTTTGTTTTACTGGAAAGAGCGTTCTTCAATTCATTTGGATCCATGTTCCATGTATCCATTTCTGAATCAATATAAACAGGTACAAGACCAAGTTGATATAATACAGAACTCACTGTGGCAAAAGTTGCCGCAGGAACAATAACTTCATCTCCAATTTTCAAGTGACCAACTTCTAATAATGTAGCAAAAATAAGTAAGTTGGCAGATGACCCTGAATTAACTGCAACTGCACCACTACCTTCAGGTAGTTTTAGATAATCTTTGTATGCATTTTCAAAAGCAGTAACTCTCTTCCCTTGAGATAAGCTTAGGTCTAAAAGACTATCTAGAGCAGCATATATTTCGTTCTCATCATACAAAGGCCAACCTACTGTATGACGAAATGGTGATTTTGATTGAGGGTCTCTAAAATCTAATTCTTCAGCAATCAATTTTTTAAACATATTTTTATGGTTCATTTAAATTATCTCCCTTTATTCATTTAGCTCATTGTCATTTTTTTCAGAAACTGCTCTTCCTTTGAGCTCTTCCCAGTCTCTTTCTGGCCTAACTACTAAATTTGTTTTCCATGCTCCTTTCAAAACATTCATTTCTATATCATTTTTATCTCCAAAATTAATAAGCGCCTGTATATCTTTAGGGAAACAACTCCCGCCAAAGCCAAACTTTCCATCTGGGCCTGGTACTGATAGATGAGAATGACCTATTCTACCATCTAGAATAAAACCCTCAACAGCTTTATCCCAATCAACATCTATTTTGTCAGCTAATAATTTCATTTCATTCAAGAAAGAAACTTTAGTAGCAAAAAATAAATTATTCATATATTTAACTAATTCTGCTGTTTGGAAAGTTGTTTCTAATACAGGCAAATATTGTCCAAATCTATCTCTATATAGCTTTTTTACCTTATTAGTATATTTTTCTTTGCCACCAAGAATCACTCTACTTTGATTAATAAAGTCAAAAGTAGCTGAACGTTCTGTCAAAAATTCAGGGTTAAAAACAAAGCGTAGATTTGAAAATTTTTCTTGCAAATACTTAGTTGTACCTGGTACTACAGTTGAACGTAATAAAACAATATTGTTCTCATTCTTATTTATATCATTCATTGATTTAAGAGCATTTTCAACAATTGACAAATCCATTGTACCGTCCGCACTTGAAGGCGTAGGTACAGAAAGGAATAAAAAATCTGAATTATTTACAGTTTCTTCTAATGTATTTTGTGATTTAATAGGATCTATATCGTAAATTTTGATGTCAGCTCCATAGCTAGTTTGATGTGAGAACCCGTGTGCTACAGCAGTCCCTACAAAGCCTTTGCCTATAATTCCTATTCTTACATTTTTTTTATTATCAGTTCTTTTGTTCATTCTTTTACCCTAGTTAGATTATTTTAAATTATATGTTTTTACTTATAGTTCTTACAATTATATCAATTTCTTTTTCTTCTAAATATGGATGCATTGGCAAACTTAAAATTGTATTACTTAGTTTTTCGCTAACGGGGAAGTCCCCTTCTTTATAATTTAGATATTTGTATCCTGTTTGTAAATGACCTGGAATTGAATAATATATGACTGAAGGAATATTATTCTTACTCAATAAAGACTGAGCTTTATCTCTTTTAACTTTATCGTCAAAAACAATTGAAAATTGAGCATAAACTGATTTATATCCTTTAGGAATATATTGAAATCTTACATCTAAATTATTAAACTTTTCGCGATATAAATCTGCAATTTTGTTACGTAATTCAATTTCTTTTTCAAAAATTTTTAATTTTTCTAATAATATAGCTGCTTGTAATGTATCAAGACGTGAATTCATCCCGATCCTTATATTGTCATATTTATCTGTTCCCTTTCCATGAACAGCCAAAGACCTGATAATTTTATTATATTCGCTAGAATCAGTAAATATTGCACCTCCATCTCCATAACACCCAAGAGGTTTGGCAGGAAAAAAAGAAGTTGTAGTAATATCAGAAAACTTGCCAACATTTAGTTTATCTTTTGATGCTCCAAAAGATTGAGCAGCATCACCAATAACTTTTAAACCATGTTTTTCCGATATTTCTTTAATTAATCTATATCTTGCTGGTAACCCAAATAAATCAACGGGCATTATAGCTTTAATATTATATTCCGAATTTTTAATCACACTATCAATTAACTCAGGATTCATATTAAAGGTTGAATCATATACATCCACTAAAACTGGAATTGCCCCAATTGTGGCAATAGCTTCCAAAGTGGCAATGTAAGTAAATGGAACGGTTATCACGCCATCGCCAGGCTTAACTCCTAATGCTAATAAAGCAATAATTAGTGCATCTGTACCATTTGAACAACCAATAGAATGTTGAGCTCCACAGAAAGAGGATAATTTATTTTCAAGATTAGAGACCTCTTCTCCGAGGATATATCTACCATCATCAAGTACTTTATTAATTGAAGCATTTAATGATTCTCTAATTAGTTTCTGTTGCGCTTTTAGATCAATGAATTCCATTTATTTATAAAACTCTTTTATTTTTTGGCAAACATATTGGATCTCTTCTTTTTTGATTTCTGGAAACATAGGCAGTGAAAGAATTTTTTGTGAAGCACTGTAACCGTTAGGAAAATCAGATGGTGAATAATTTAGATGCTTATAACATTCAAGCATAGGCAAAATATTTGGGTAATGTAAAGCAGTGCCTATACCACTTTCTTTTAAAAAATTCATTAATTCATTTCTTTTTTCAGCTAATATGACATACAAATGAAAAACATGAGTGCTGTCTTTATCAACCTTAGGAATAGAAATATTTGGTATATCTTCTAAATAATTTTTGTATATATCAGATATATCCTGTCTTCTCTTTGTCCATCCTAGTATATGGTTTAATTTGACATTTAATATATTACCTTGTAAACCATCCATTCTTGAGTTAATTCCTTCATACTTATGATTGTGTTTTACTTTTTGACCGTGGTTAGCCATCATTCTAACTTTTTCAGCAAGCATATCATCATTGGTAATTACAGCGCCAGCATCGCCAAATGCGCCTAAATTTTTTCCTGGATAAAAGCTAATTGTTGCAATATCTCCAAATGTACCGACATACTGATTTTTAAATTCAGAAAAAATTGCCTGAGCACAATCTTCAATCACAAATAAAGAATGTTTATTAGCTATTTCGATAAGTAAATCCATATTTTTAACTGGCTGACCATACAAATGAACAGGAATTATTGCTTTAGTATTTTTATTAATAACAGATTCAATCTGATTTACATCTATATTATAATTATCTGGTTCAATATCTACAAATCTAACACTTGCACCAGTTTGACTGATAACTTCAGAAGTCGAAATCCATGAATTACAAACAGTGATGACTTCATCTCCTGGACCAATATTTAATGCTTTTAAAGAAAGATAGATTGCATCAGTGCCATTCCCAACACCAATACAATGATTAATTCCGTACATTTTTGAAAGATTTTTTTCAAATCTTTCTACGTACTTACCTCTGATGAAAGCTGTATCATTTAAAACTTCTTGAATAGCATTATTAATTTCATCATGAATACTCATGTATTGTTTTTTTATATCTGCAAAAGGTATATTCATATTATCTAATTACCTTAGCTGGAGATCCTGCAACCTTAGTATTATCCGGGACATCAGATGTAACAACAGAACCAGCACCTACTACAGCATTTCTGCCAATTCTTACTGGGAAGATAACACAACCGCTCCCAATAACCGCATTATCACAAATTTCTGTTTTTTTCCAATGCTCTTTTGATCCTGTTCTTTTAAATGATGGAGGATTTACATCATTCACTGTCATTACTGAGTGACCAATAAAAACATCATTACCTATATTAACCAAGGAACAAATAAATGAATGTGAACTAATAATAGAGTTATCGCCGATATTGGTGTCATTTTGAATCTCTACATAAGAGCCAATTTTAACATTTGAACCTATGTTTGAACCATATATATTGCAAAAGTGCCATATCTGAGTTCCTTTACCTATATTAGAATCAATGACAATTGAATGATTACCTTTTTTCATCAGATAATTATAAGAAAAATCTATGATAATTAAATTAATTATTTATAATATAATAATATAAATTAACATTCATAGCATTACATCTTAATTACTTTTAATTATGTATATTTTTTAGGGCCCATAGCTCAATTGGTTAGAGCAACGGACTCATAATCCGCAGGTTCGGGGTTCAAGTCCCTGTGGGCCCACAAATGAGTAGCCATTCATACATAGAGAATGATAAAAATGCAGATATATTTATCAATATTGATGGAAAGCTATATCATAGAGATCAAGCTAAAATATCTGTCTTTGATAGTGGATTTCTTTTAGGTGATGGAGTCTGGGAAGGAATAAGACTTCATAAAAATAAACTAATATTTATTGATGATCATTTAGATAGACTATTTGAAAGCGCAAAAGGTATCTCGCTAGATATACCTTTTTCAAAAAAAGAAATTATAAATCAGATTTCAAAAGTATTATTAAAAAATAATATGGAAGATGATGTTCATATTAGATTAATTATTTCAAGAGGAGAAAAAATTACTCCGTATCAAAATCCAAATGCAAATATAGGGCCAGTCACATTGGTTATAATACCAGAATTTAAAAAAACAAATCCAGAAACGTATAAAAATGGAATTAGCATTGGGAGGGTATCAACAGTTCGCCCTCCTCAAAATATTTTAAGTACTCATTATAATACACTAAGTAAGCTGAATTGTATATTAGCGAGTATCGAGGCAAACAAATTTGGATATGACGAAGGCATAATGAACGACCCTCATGGTAATATCAGCACTTGCAATTCAACAAATTTATTTTTTATAAAAAATAATTCGGTTTTGACTTCAAAGGGCAAATATTGCCTTAATGGAATAACAAGGGGTAAAGCTATCAATATTTGTGAAAAAAATGATATTAGTTGTTTTCAAAAAGATTTCACATTTGACGAAATTAATAATTGTGACGAGGCATTTGTAACAGGTACTTTTGCTGGAATAATTCCAGTATCAAAAATTGAAGATAGGGACTTATCATCAATTAAGACTAATTCATTAACAAATCATATTAGAGAACTATACAATCAACATATTCACGAAAATATAAGTAAAGTATGATTATAGCTTGTTGGTCAGGTCCTAGAAACATATCTACAGCATTAATGAGATCATGGTCATCAAGAAAAGATGTATTTGTTACTGATGAACCTTTTTATGCATACTATCTCAGAGAAACAAGGCTAAAACATCCTATGCATAAAGAAATAATAAATAAGTATTCTTCAAACTATAACGAAATTGTTAATTATCTTATTAAAGAAATACCCAAAAATAAAAAAATCTGGTATCAAAAACATATGGCTCATCACATCCTAGATTTAAATAACATTGAATGGATAAATAATTGCCAAAATTGTATTTTAATAAGACACCCAAAAGAAGTAATTAGTTCTTTTACCAGAAAAAATACATTGAACTCCACAGAAGAATTGGGCTATCCACAACAATATGAAATTGTAAAGTTCCTTAAAAAAATAAATAAATCATTTATAGTAATTGATTCGAGAGAACTATTAAAAAATCCTGAAAAAGTGCTTTCAGATTGGTGCAAAAAAATTAATATTAAATTTGATAAATCAATGCTTAAATGGGAAGAAGGTAATCATATTAATGATGGTATTTGGTGGAAGAGTTGGTATGATAATGTTATTAAAACTACAGGATTTCATAATTATGAAAAAAAAGATATTACTATTGAGAATAGATATGATTCTATTTATAATGAATCAATGAAATATTATAGTTACTTAAAAGAAGTTAAATAATGAATTTGCTATTAAAATTATGGTCTAAACCTACATGGATAAAATGGCTTATTTATTTAGGTATCGTGTACATTCTGTTCATAATTAAAGAGGCATTTGCTATTGTTCTGTGGTTTCTTTTTTGTATAATTTTATATTATATCATTTTTGCTAATAATGTATTTAAAACAAGGACTTATTATGAAAAAAATTATCTTTAGTATAATAATATGTGCTTTGTTATCCTGCCAAGAAAATAGACCTCATGGAAATCAATATAATCTACCAGAATTAACTCCAAATAACTTTTTAATAGGTCATTTAAATGAAAATCGTTCATCATATAGAGTATCATTCTATGATATTAATATTGATTTTGACATTGAAAAGAAATCGCTAAATGGTTTTGTAAAAATTAAAGCTCAATCCATCAGAGACCTAAATAAATTGCAAATTGATTTAGCAGAGAATTTAAATATAAAGAAAGTAACTTATAAGAATCAGAATTTATCTTTTTCAAGAGAATTCGACGCTGTATTAATTGATTTTAAATCAGCAATTAAAAAAGATAGTATTTTTGAGTTTACTGTATTTTATGAAGGTGTTCCTCAAAGTGCTGATAACCCCCCTTGGGCTGGTGGATTTACATGGTCTCAAGATAAAGATGGTCGTGATTGGATTGCCGTTTCTTGTGAAGGAGAAGGTGCAAGAATTTGGTGGCCCAATAAAGACCATATAACAGCTGAGGGAGACAGTGTAAGAATGGCCTATACAGTTCCTTCAAATTTAGTAGCAGTTGGAAATGGGAAATTAAGAAGCGTTAAAGAATTAGGAGACAAAACTACATATGAATGGTTTGTTGCTAACCCTATAAATAATTATAACATATCAGTTCAAATTGGAAACTATGTAGCCGTTCAAGATACTTTTATGAAAGATAAAGAAACACATTATATGAATCATTATGTTTTAGATTATAATAAAGAATTGGCATCTAACTATTTTATTCAATCAAAAGAAGTTATAAGATTTTATGAAAAATATTTTGGCGATTATCAATGGTATGAAGATGGATATAAGCTAATAGAAGTTCCATATTTAGGCATGGAACATCAGTCAGCAGTTACGTATGGAAACGGATTTAGTATTTATAATGGAGTAAGAAGTAAAAGCTGGCCAATGTATGGAGTAATTGATCCTCTAATTATTCACGAAACTGGACATGAGTGGTTCGGGAATAGTGTAACAGCATCTGATCCAACACATATTTGGATACATGAAGGAATGCAAGTTTATTCTGAAGCTATTTACTTTGAAGATAAATTTAATAGCTATGAAGTTGGTGTTCATTACTTAAATAGCCTAAAAAATAGAATTGTAAATGAAATACCAATAGTTGGAAATGAAAATGAAAATCACTGGGCGCTTCATGGAGATACTTATATGAAGGGGGCATGGGTTATGCACACCTTAAGAAGTGTAATCGACAATGATAAAATATGGTTTGAAATACTTAAGGAGTTTATGACAGAAAATGCAAAAAGCTTTGCGAACACAGAAGATTTTTTTGATAAGGTTGAAGAAAAAACCAGTTCCGATTATTCATACTTTTCAGAACAATATCTTTATAGTCCGAATCAGCCTGAGTTAGAGTACTATCAAACAGATTCAAGCTTTCATTATAGGTGGAATAATGTTAATGATAATTTCACTATGCCAATAGATTTATTGGTAAATGGTGTTGAAAAAAGAATTTTTCCTAACAAAAAATTTAAATCCTTTGATATTAAAAAACACACAACTATTGAAGTGATGGATTGGAAATTCTATGTTAATCCTATTCAAAAAAATTAATTATCATAAATATCTGTTTATTATTATAGTTACACTATTTTTACCAAAAAAAATAATAGCTCAAGATAGATTACTATCATTCGATATTATGTCCAACCCTAATGAATCAGGTTATTGGTGGATAGAAAATAATAATTTTGGTCAAAAAATATCTGATGTCAACCTCAACAGCAAATTTAAATTAAGAAATTTAAATACTACTTATGTAATTGATGTTTTTTCTGGGCTAAAGGACGATAGCTTAGATAATATATATTTTAATGAATCATTTATAAAGCATGATTTATCAGAAAAAACATTTTTACGCATTGGAAGATATTATAGAGATTTTAGTCAATATATGAATGATGATCTTAGTTCTGGATCTATGTTAATAAGCCGCAATGCTCAAGCGATGAAAAAAATTGGTTTAGTAACTTCAAAAACGCTTAAAAAAAACCAAAAAATTAGTTTTGATTTTGGTATTGCTCATGCAATTTTTGATAAAAATAATTTTTATAACAAAGCTCCTTTATTGCATGAAAAATTTCTATACATGAATATTAAAGAAGATAATTACCAATTTAGTTTTGGATTTATACATGAAGCAGTTTGGGGAGGAAGCACAATAGAAAATGGAAAACAAGCGAGCAAATTTAGTGATTTTTTGAAGATAATTATTGCTGCAGATGATAGTATTAAAGACGAGTTTACTCACACTAATGCACTTGGTAATCATTTAGGTTTATGGGATTTCTTTTTTCAGAAAAATAGTAGCAATAGAAAACTCAAAGTATACTATCAGCACTTCTTTGAAGATACTAGCGGATTAAGATTTGCTAATAAAATTGATGGTTTATGGGGATTCGAATTAGAGAATTATATTCCTAATACTAATATTTTAATTGAATATTTAGACACCACTTATCAAAATTCAGATCCTCCATATGTAGATGATGGATATTATAATCATTATTTGTATAAAAAGGGATGGAGTTATAAAAATTTCACTTTAGGGAATCCGTTTATTAATCCTATATCGGTAGAACCAACTGCGGTGCTGCATTTAGGAATAAGTGGTGCCTTGAAATCTAACTATAATTATAAGTTGCATATATCAAGAGATATCCATGTGAATGATAATACTAAGTATAAAGTTGAAATATCTAAATTGATTACTGAGAATTATAGTATTGGTATGTTCATCTTAAATAATAATCTATCAAATAGATTAGGTTTTAGAATATCTATAAAACTATAGAGATTTCTCAATAATATCACAAAGAATGTGTCCTACTAAGATATGCATTTCTTGTATACGTTGTGTACTGTCAGAGTCAATATTGATATTAATATCAGAATGATGCCTGAGCTTGCCACCATTGTTACCTGTTAAAGAAATGACTTGTAAATGTTTTAATTTAGAAAATTTTGCTGCATTTATAATATTTGGAGAATTTCCACTTGTTGATAGCCCAATTAGAATATCTCCAGAGTTACTTAAGGCCTCTAATTGACGTACAAATACATTTTCAAACGAGTCATCGTTCGACCAAGCTGTAATAAATGCAGTATCAACATTTAAACATATAGATTTAAAGGGTTGAATTTTTTTTTGATACATGCCTCCTATAAGCTCTGCGGATAAGTGATTTGCTTGAGATGCACTACCTCCATTGCCACACCAAAATATTGTTTTACCTTGATTGATAGCATTAAGAATCATCTTAGCTGAACTTATAATATCAGACTTGTCAATAAGTTGTAAAACATCAGAATGCTTTTTTAGAGAATTATTGATTAAATCTTTCATATATCTAATCCAATATAATTATTAATCTCATCAATTGTAACAGTTGCAGTGCCAGTTTTACTTACAGCAGTAGCAGCTGCTTTATTTGCAAAGCGGGCAGAAAGCTCAATATCTTGAGTTTTAGCATATGCTATTGATAAAGCAGAGATTACCGTATCCCCCGCTCCTGTTACATCAGGATTTTCAACTTTATGGGCTTTAATATTTTTTACAAAACTATTTTTACCTACAATTGTCATTCCTTCTTCACCTTTTTTTGCAACTATATAGTCAAAATTATTTTTTCTAATAAGTTCAATGCAGGCATCTATAATTGATTTATTATCTTCAATCTTAATATTAGTAGCTTTTTGCAATTCATTGATATTAGGAGTAATAATATTTGCATTATTGTATAGAGAAAAATCATCTTTTTTAGGATCTACTATCAAAATATTTGTATCAATATCCGCATTCTTTATTACTCCTTTATTATAATCTGATAAAATGCAAGCATCATAATTCTCAATATTTTTGGATAAAAAATTGGGATTCCAGTCTATTATTCGTTCTTTGTCAATCCTAGCAACTTGTTTGCCGTTAGAATATATTCTTTGTTTCAGCGTGGTAGGATGATTTTTGATAATATCTATCTCGCTTATGTTTATACCATTATTATTTAATAATGAAAGTAGTGTTTCACCCCAAATATCATCTCCCACAACCCCTAAGCAAAATACATTCGCTCCCAGTGCGCGTAAATTCATAGCTACGTTCGCGGCACCTCCAGGTATTGAGTATTCTTTATTAGGTATAACTACAGGCACAGGTGCTTCGGGGGATATTCTATTAGATGTTCCCATGATATAGTGATCTATCATAAAATCTCCAGCTACTAAAATTGTTATATCTGAAAAATTAAATTTCATTTTGCTTTACCTTGATTTTCTACAATTTCTTGTTTTGATTTTAGCTGTTTACTATCAATTAAATATTGTTTTTCAATAACATTAAAGTTTTGGTCTATTGTATATACCAATGGAACTCCAGTTGGAATATTTACAGACATAATTTCTTTATCAGAAAGATTGTCTAATATTTTAACTATAGCTCTTAATGAATTACTATGTGCTACAATTAAGTGGTTACCCTTCATTTTTCTAAGATTACTAACATATTCTACCCAAAAAGGATGCAATCTATCAATTACATTTTTTAAACTTTCCCCAGTGGGTAAATTACTTTTAATGTTTTTAAATTTTTCATTTAATTTTGGATGTCTTTTATCATCTTCGGATAATAATGGTGGTGGTATATCATAACTCCTTCTCCAGATATGAACTTGTTTTTCTCCATATTTTTTGGCTGTTTCAGATTTATTTAATCCTTGAAGCGCTCCATAATGTCTTTCATTTAAACGCCAATCATACTCGATATTATCTTTAGGAAAATTTATTATATCAGTAACAATGTCTGTAGTTTCTGATGCTCTATTTAGCAGAGATGTATACACACTTCTTATTTCAATATTGGCCTTAAGTAATTGTTTGCCTGCAAAAGTGGCTTCTGCTATTCCTACTTTTGTTAATGAAACGTCTTTCCATCCAGTAAATCTATTTTCAAAATTCCATTGACTTTCACCGTGACGGAG
>CENF01069462.1_pt1 | contig 45285 bp, 40 predicted proteins | sample 361291 | NCBI WGS metagenome assembly CENF01 (sample SAMEA2619399, study PRJEB7988) | marine metagenome | isolation source: saline water (ENVO:00002010), including | reverse complement strand
TTTCTATTTGTCTACTTTATTAAGTTTTTATTATTTTTTCTTAATTCTGAAAAATTACTTTTTCAATTCGGTAAATTTGGTTTGCCTTCAGATAACGAAGATTTTATGAATCTAATTCAAAACATAGAAAAAATTAATCTGATGTCATTAATAGTTTTTTTCGTATTAATTTTTTCTATTAACTACTATCTTGTTAACTTAAGTACAAAAAATAATAAAAATTTGAAGTGATAATGTATGGGAAGTTCCTCAAATAATTTAATAGACAAAAACATTACAAAAATAATTTTTAACATAACATTTCAATCTATATTAATTTTTATTTCTTATTTTTTAAGTGAGGATCTAATTCTTGTAACAGCTTTTTTTATAACACTCATATATACAAAAAATAAACTCAACTATATTTTATATTTTCTATTTCTAATATTGAGTATTTCAATAAATTTGATAATTTTTTGGAAGTTGCTAATTTTTATTTCGACAGTATCTATTGTTGAGATTATACAAAGAAATTATTATTTAAAATCACATATCTCTAATTACTCTAATTATCTGCTTTATTTTTCAACTTTAATTTATATGGTACTGAAATTTGAAACTCAAACTTATATTTTAAAAGCAAATACAGACATTCAATTATTTCTCATTAATGCATATCGACTAGATTTGTTGAAAGGCTTTACATTCGAAATTAATTGGGACCACAAAGGCCCGTTAATTTCGAACCTTTATATGTATATTATAAAAGTTAATTTTTTTGAGAATTCTTGGTACGGAATTGCATTCTTTTACTTTTTTCTCATATTTCTATGCATATTTTTAATATACAGAAATTTAGAAAGCTATTTCAATAATAAACATGGATTTTTTATTTTTTTGACTTGTCTGCTGATTGTGATTGATATTGTAAATCAAAACACAGCTGCCTATACAACTTTTGATACAAGATTTATTACAACAACCTTAAACATTATTGCAATTTACTTTTTTATGAAGTCGGAATATAAAATTTCAGTTTTTTTATTTTTTTTAAATTACTTAAATCTTATTAGCAATATTTTAGTTTTTTTATTATTTCACTTTTTCTTGTTTATTTTTAAGTCAATTGATAGAAAAGTTATTTTTAATAATTTCTCAATATACTCGCTTCTAATATTATGTCATACTGTTTGGTTGTTCTTTACAAATCAATTAGAAAGTTATTATCTAAACAATATTAAGTACAACACTGGACTTGGGGGCAACTATTTTGATTTAAATATTATTAAAATAATTTTCGATAACTATTTCTTTATTATTCCCGCTGTTCTTTTAATCTTTAAATTTTTTAATCGAAGTGAATATAAATTTTTAAATTATAAAACTCTGGTAGTTTTTCTATTTTTATCAGAATTTATACATTTAATTGTTACAGGTCCAAGGTTTTATCAATATAACATATTAATTATTCCAGCTTTATATATACTTTGTTTAATTTTTTTAGTAGAAATTGATTTAACGAAGAAAAAAATTGGGATTTACTTTATTCTTGTTTCATTACTTTTTCCAACTTTTTTAAGCAATTATGGAATATTGCCCAAAAACTACAGTAGCGAAAGGCCCTTGAATTATACATTTGATACAAGTAATTTTTATAGCAATTTATCTCCTTTGAATCATATAAGCGATCCAAGAATAAATACGCTTGTAGAAATTAAACCTGAAGGCAATAAAAAAGTAGGTCTAGTTTTAGCAAATACCAAAGATTACGACTTTATATTTAATGAATTAAATATTATTCCATCTACAAGGGTTTGGAATCCTATTTATCATCGAAAAGAGTTTAGTGAAAGTAGATTTCCAATAGATAAAAAATTAATTTATAAAAATTTTATAAATGATTTTAATAGTGAATATCCAACAGTGTATATGATGACCAAAATGAATGCTGAGTTTAAAAATAGTGTCTTATACGACTTCTTTATTAATGAACTTGTGCTATCTTACTGCGTTGAAAATTTTTGCTATTACGAAAAGAAATAGTTTTAAGGTTTAATAGTAGCTTTTACATCTTCTGTAATATCAAAAATGCTTGGTTCACTGCTGCCGTAGATAAGATAGTTTTTCTCTTCAGCCCTAATAATTGATTTTCCTGACAAACATTCAATTAGTGCTCTAAATGTATTTACACCAGATATTTTTTCTTCTTTTTGGCAATAGTCATTATAATTTGATGCAGATAAAGTAAAGTACCTACTCTTAAGTTGATTATTTGCCATATTATTACTACTAGATACTTGCTCCTCAAAATTTGGTCCATGATCAGATTGAATGATTAAAATAGTATTTTTTAAATTTATAGAATTAATTAAATAACTTATTTCATTATTCGCACAATTAATTGTTGAGAAAAGACTTTGTTTATTATCTTTAGCTAATCGATAACTTGGATTTTCAAGAAATTCACAGTTTTCATCAAATACATAAGGTTCATGTGTGTTCATAAGATGAAAGAATACAAATTTTGGAGTATTTGTATTTTCATTTACAACATTAAATAAACTTTCAAACTTTTCATCTTTTGATCTATTAAATTCGCACGATGTATTGCAGCTAAGTTTGAAAATATCATTAAAACTAATCCAGCCTTTCTCAATAAGAACTTTTAAAGGAGTCTCCATTAATAAGTCGTAAACTACACTACTGTTGGTGTTTATATTTTTCACTAATTCATTTATACAAATATCCGAATCTGAACAAAATGTCTTATTTCCGTATTTAAATATGCTGTAACCATTTTTTCTCAAAATATTTTCAACAAAGGTATTTCCGGATTTGTAATTTTCTAATATTTGCTTTCTGTCTACAAAGTTGACTTCTGGTGGATTGAACAAATATTTTCCTTCAAATATCGAAGCGAAAGTGTAAGTTGTTCTCCCGTATGGTGAAGTTGATAAATCGTTAATGGTTATATTATTTTTTTTAAAAATGGATCTAATATTTTCTGAATCGTAATCGTACAATTCTTGTGCAACATCAAGATTTGGATAGCCATCAAAAACAATATAGTATATGTCAGGTTTTTCTAAGAGTTGATATTCATAAGTAAGTTCTTTGTCAGAGATGTAAGCATCTTCATTTCCAAAAGTAAATTGAAAATTAGTTAGTGAGATTGTTATCAAATTAAAGACAATCAAAGGTTTAATAATTTTTTTTACATCAATTTTAATAAGTAAAAAACTAGAAATAATAAATAACAATACAAATGAGACAAAAGCGTAGTTTGGAATGCTCTTGAAGAAATTAAAATTGTTGAAATAAAAGAATACTGTTAACTGACTGTAATTTAGGCATAAATAGAAAAATAGATTAATAATAACAAGTAGTTTTAAATCGGATGTAACAAGCCTATTAAAAATTAATGAAATTAATGAAATTAATGAAATTAATACAAGTGCATAAATTATTAACGACTTCAACTCCTCTGGAGTAATTTGATACCTATTTACTAAATACTTGTTTAAAAAGTGAAGAATGTAAAAAACATCTAAAACAGCTATAATTTTAATCATCGAACATAAATATTATACCAATGAATAAAAGATGGCTATTTAATCTATCACTTATTGTTTTTTGTACACTCCCTTTTGTTAACCTCTTTGTAAAAAATTACTTCATAATGACGAATGGAGAAAAAACTAGACTGCTTATCACAATTAGTGCACTTATAATTATTTCGTTCCTAATTATTTTCTCTGAAGAAAAGCTTAAATATTTAAAATTAAAATATTTTTCTGTATTGATTTTTATTTTATTTAATTATTTATCAATTACAGATTTTGCTTACTCAAATTTTCCTCCCATCATTACAAAAATTGATAACTATGCATTCTACTTTTACACTATTTGCTTTTTTTCAATTTTTATAGTTGCCTTAAAGCTTTTTGAAAAACAAGCTTTTCAATCATTCTTAAGTGTGTTTGTCATCTTATCCTTAATATCACCAATTTTTACATTTATTAATGAAACCTCTGAAAATAATCTGGATGTGTCTGGCATTGAGAAGGGTAGTTTGGTTGAATTTAAATCTACCCCAGATGTGTATTTTATAATCTTTGACGGTATGGCAAATTATAGAACTTTGAATGAATATTACAATTATGATATTTCCAAATCCTATGATGAACTCGAGAATAGTGATTATAGATTAAGTAAAAATAGTGTATCTGCCTATGGGCAATCTAGGCCAACTATTGCAAGTATTCTAAATTTAGATTATGTTTTTCCAGAAGGAGAAGTCTCTTTTAATAATAGAAAGCTTTTGCTAGAAGAGTATTTGTCAGTAAATTCAATAGTCTATGAAACTTTTGATAAAAATAATTATGAATTTTTTATAACTGGAGAAGATTTGCCTTGTAATCCTGATGTTCACCACTGCATAAATCATAACTCAGGAGATACTTTTTTATATAGTCTATTGATTAATACTCCATATTCGATACTTGTTAACAATAGAGAAAAAATTCCAAATATTTATAAATCGATAAACAAATTTTTAAATATTGATTGTAGTCCTGACTGTAGAGAAATTAATTTTAAAGAAATACAAGAATTTATTAAATTTAATGAAGATTCTAAAAAGCCCAACTTTGTTTTAATACACAATATGAATACGCATTTTCCTTTTAGGGTTGATGAAAATTGTAAAACTTTAAATGATACTAAATTTGGCTACTCATATTTTAATAAAAACGAGTTTATTGATACAAATCTTTGTAATGTAAGTGAGCTAGTTTATCTTTCTAAAAACACAAGCAAAGATTCAATTATTGTTGCCCAATCAGATCATGGTCCATTTTATAAAAAACCTATTTATGAATTTGATAATTTAAGCATTGACGATATTAAAAATAGATACCTCATCTTTTCTTCATCAAAAAATATAGACAATACATGTCCTGATACAAATAACGAAAACTCTTTCGGTGTAAATACTTTCAGAATCATTTTTAACTGCTTAAGTGGCACTACAAAATATGAATTATTGAAAATTAAATCATTCTATGCAAGTTACGGTGCTAAAACTGGAGAAATAAATTATGGATTTGATAAAATAATTCAAATTACTCAACAAATAAATAAAATTTTGAATGTAGAATAGTTATCAATGTTTGAAATAGTTGACAACAGTATTTACTATCTTGATCCTGGTACAGGATCTTATTTGATGCAAGTAATCTTAGCAGCAGGAATTACTGTAGGAATATATTTTAGAAATGTTAGAGACCTCATTTTAAATTTTTATTACAAAATAAAAAAAATATTAAGTTCATAAATTAATACTTTCAATTATTTTAAACAAAGATTTATTGTCTAATTCAAATTTAAAGTTTTTTATTCTTTGATTGATTGATTCATTATTGTAAATATTACTATCAATTTTTTGTGTGTAGTTTTTTAACTTGCTTACTAAATCTAACTTATTGGTATTTTCTACAAGTTCATGCAATATTGTAAAACAATCCTCATTTTCTAATTGATCATGGAATTCACTAAAGACAGGTTTAATAAATAAGGCGCATGCTAAGCCATGAGGTACGTTGTAGTTTAATGTTAAAGGATATGATAAAGCGTGAGTAATTGAAGTTTTATTTATATTAATTGAACATCCTCCTTGGTAACTTGCATAATGAATTTTTTTTCTAAGTTCATTAGAGTTTAAGTTTTGCAGTAAATCAAAAAAATAATTATTGAACGTTTCAAGTGAGTTTATCGAAAAATTAATTGATTTTTCTGTGTTGTATTTGTTCACTATAGAATCAAAGCTATGACAAATTGCATCTAATCCAGGGTGGAGGGTATTTTCATAATTTAATGAAAGTAAAAATGAGCTGTCAAGTAAAACGTCTGATGGCATAATTGAATTATGTTCAAGTGAGTATTTTTGTTTTGATTTAAAATCCCATATAGTAGCAAATGAAGTTGCCTCAGCACCGCTTCCCGAAGTAGTTGGAATTGCTAAATGTTTTATAGATTCAATTTTTTCTATTTTTTTAATTTCCCCCATATTCACTGAATTGAATAAATTTTCAAATATATCTTTATTTATCAATAGTACTGAGAGTGACTTTGCAACATCTATAACGCTCCCTCCTCCGAGAGAAATAATTAAATCAAAATTTTTCGTGAAATATTTCTCACATATAGATTGAATATTTTTAACTGTGGGAAACGGATTTAAAGTTTCCACAGTAAAGCTTTGTAGTTTATAGGTATTAATTAACTTTTCTACATTCCCCCTTTTAACGTGCCCACTTGAAGTGAAAATAAGAACATTCTTAAAACTTGAGATCTGCAATTCTTTTTTTATTTCATTAATATGCAATTCTTGGCTCATTGTGAATTTAGTTTTTTTATAAAGTTTTTCTTATTTTCTTCTGGAGTAGACTGAGGCCTCATTAAATCACTATCTGATTTATTGTTAATATGTATATCAATAAATAAAGGTTTCTCTGTATCAAAAATTGAATCTTCTAATTTGTCAATATCTAAAATCTTTCTATAACTTTTATATCCTAGAGAAGTTACTAAATTCTCAATATCAAGCTTATCAAAAAAGTTTTGTTGACCACCTACTGATTCGTGTGATGAATTATTAAAAACTATGTGTGTAAAGTTTTTTAAAGAATACTCACTATTTAAACCAAGTGATCCCATATGCATAATTAATGAGCCGTCGCCATCGAGGCAATAAATATTTTTACTAGGTAATTGGTAAGCAACCGAAAAAGCAACAGAAAATGTATGGCCCATACCTCCCACTAAGTATAAATCGTCACTATTTTCGTTTTTATTAAACCTGTGTTCGTACAATTCTCTTGAAAGCTTTCCAGTTGTGCTGATGAGTACAGAGTCTTTTTCGATTAGGCTGACTATTTTTTTTAATGCCTCTTTTCTAGTTGTACTTACACCTCTCTCAGGGAATGTTCTTAAATCTTTTTGAAAGAAATCTTTTTTTACTACAAATGAATATGGCTTATTGTTTAAATTTTCTTTTCTAGCTAATTCAATAGCCTTGTTTATATCAGTATTTAAATCTAAAATTGAATATTTAATATTGAGTAAATCTAATTGTTCTATAGTTTTTCTTCCTTGGAAAATATGCTGCGGCTCATCTGTGGTACCTGGCTCTCCTCTCCATCCAACAATTAGTAAAAAAGGTACATTATAAATATTCTCATTTAATAAAGAACTATAAGGATTTACAATATTTCCCAGTCCAGAGTTTTGCATATAAACAACTGCTGTTTTTCCAGTCGATAAATTAAACCCCATCGCCATAGACAATGCACTGCCTTCATTAGCAGTTATAAAATTATCATTGTCTTTGTAATCAAAATAAAGAGACTTGCTAAAGCTAGATAATAGGGAGTCTGGCACACCGTAAAAACTTTCATATCCATTATTAATTAGGTTTTTGATAAAGAGACTGGCTTCCATCATGAATCTATAAAGTTTATAATTTCTTTTATAGGCATTAATTCATTTTCAAATTCATAAGTTCTTCCAAACTTTAATATTTTATTTGCAGTCTCTGACATAGCAGGATAGGAACTTCTTAATAAATGATTTGCATAGATTACAATATTGACTCCTGCATTTTCAAATTCATTAAATGGGATATGGTTATATGTTGTAGGTACAACTACTAATGGCTTGTTACTTACTGTTTTGTACTTTTCTATAAATTTAAAAACTTCTTTTTCAGATTTTGATTTTGAATGAATTAATATACCGTCTGATCCTGCTTTTAGATAAGCCTCTGCTCTAATTAAGGCATCATCAATGCCTTTATCAAGTATAAGGCTTTCAATTCTAGCTATTACGAAGAACTCTTCAGTTTTTTTTGCACCCACAGCATGAGATATTTTTTTACTGAAAACTTCTATGTCTTCTTGTTCTTGAAAAACATCATTGCCAAATAATGAATTTTTTTTAAGACCTTTTTTGTCTTCAATTACTATTGCTGATACACCAATTCTTTCTAAATTCTTTACTGTAAAAACAAGATGCTCCGGTTTACCACCTGTATCACCATCATAAATTATTGGTTTTGTTGTTACCTCAAGGATTTCATTTAAAGTTATCAACCTTGAAGTAGTATCAACAGCTTCAATATCAGGTTTTCCTTTAGCAGTTGAATCAGTTAAGCTGCTCCCCCACATTCCATCAAATTCTAGTGTGTCCCCTCCTTTTTCAAAGAATGCATTTTCTATGACAATTCCAGAAAGAGCATTGTGAATGTCTAAAAACCTAAGTGAGTTTTTAGAGCTTAAAAGCCTATACAACATTCCTCTTCTTTGTTCTGTGGTAATATTTTCTTTTATATTTTTTTTAATACTTGTCGATGATATTCCTTCAGTATATGGAATTTCAATAAGTTCTCCATTCCATTCCCCCAATACATCTATAACTTTTTGTCTTATTGTTTTTTGAATACCATTTTTCCAATCATCACCATGAACTACATAGTGAGGTTTAATTTGTTTCAAATTATCTGTATAGTCAAGAGTTTTTTGCTCAACTGTTTCTGAAACATACTTGATTCCTTCAACTACTGCCCGTCTTTGCTCAAAAGACATAAACGGTATTTTTTTATATGATGAAATTGCTTTGTCGTTTAGTAACCCTACAGTGACTTTTCCTAGTTTACTTGCTTCTTTTAAAATATTTATATGACCAGGGTGAACAATATCTGCACTCATTCCAACGTAAACAATTTTTTCCATAAAGCATTATCATATATTTAAAAGTTATAAACAAGATTATATGAAAAATAAACACATAACTATATTTATTGAAAATGATTCACACTATAGATTTGTTTCGAAACTTGTAGAAAAACTATATAAAGAAAATAAATTAAGAATTATTTCTTTAGAACATATATCTAATTTGCTTGAGCATGAAAATATTACTATAAGTGAAATCAATAATTCAAAAGAATTAATTTCATCAATGTTAAATCTAGAGTGTGATCTTTTTTTTACAACTACACCAGGGTTGAATAGCTCATCTTTTCCAAAATCAAAGATTAATCCAAAAAATAAAAGGCCAAAATATATCTACATATTTCATTCCCTAGTTAGTCCGAATGAAATGTATTCTAAAAATTCCTTTTATAACTTTGACTATATTATTAGCCCATCTGAAACTGTAGGTGAACAATTAAAATTTCTAGTAGGGAAAAAAACTAAAATTTTAAATTTTGGTTATTTACTTTTTGATAATATTGCAGCTTATAATTTCAAAAACTATAAAGAAAAAGTGCTTATTGCTCCAAGCTGGGGAGATTATGGTCTATCAAAAAATTTAATTGCGACACAAAAAATTATAAAGAATATTGACTCTATTAAGCTTGGTGCAGTATTTCGTCCACATCCAATGAATATTGGTGATTTTGATAATGAAAATTTTACTTTGGACAACTGTGAAATTGACTTAAATCTTGATTTAAAGAATTTACATGATTATAAGTTTTTAATAACTGACTGTTCAGGAATAGCTTTAGAATATTATTTCTTGACAGAAAGACCTGTTCTTTTTATTAATGTACCAAAAAAGAAAAAAAGAAAATTAATTTTTGCAGAAAAAAAATTAAATTTAATTGAAGACGAAATGAAAAAAATTTTAGGAACAACTATAGAACCGAATGAAATAGATGAAAATAATATTATTCCTTATGTTAATGATTTGAAAAATGCAAGAAATTTTATAGATAGTGTTTGTATAAGTGAAAATGTTTTAAAAAGGATAATTAATTATGAATTTAATTAAGCTTAAAATAATAATTAGTTTATTTTAGTTATGAAAAAAATTCTTATTTTAACCTCAACATTTCCATTTAATAATAATCACAATATTCCAGACTTTGTAAAGACACAAATTAATGGTTTGAAAGAACAGTATCCTGAATTACATTTCAAAATTCTTTGTCCCAATATATCAGAAGATATTGAGAAGGAGAGAACAGATTCTTTTGAGTTAATTACATTTAATTATTTTTGGCCAAAAAAATATCAGAACCTTACTGAAATTGGTATTTTGCCATCAGTTAAAAAAAACTTTATGAATTTCTTTAAGGTACCATTTTTGATTTTTTTTCAATTAATTAAAACTATTAAAGTTTGTATGAACTTTAAGCCAGACTATATATATGTTCATTGGTTTACACCACAAGCAGTAATTGCTTATTTTGTCAGTATGTTATTAAAAATACCCTATGGATTTACCACCCATTCACAAGATGTGATTGTTTTAACTAAAATCCCTATTCTTGGAAAAATTTTAATAAACAAGATAGTAAAGAAATCTCATGCAAACTCAGCTGTATCAAAGGCAACTAATTTAAAACTAAAGAGCTGCGTAAATAAAGATAATTGGATAGAAAGTAAGAATATGGTTTTACCGATGGCAATACCAGACTATGTCCCAAAGAAAAATAGTAAAGTTAATGAAACTTTTGATATATTATTCATTGGCCGTTTAGTAGAAAAGAAAGGAGTAGAGTTACTAATTCGTGCATTTAATCAAATAGATTATTTAAACATTACTTTAACTATCGCTGGAGAAGGTCCGGAAGCAAAATATTTAAAAAGCATATCTAAAAATAATATAAGCTTTGTTGGATATGTTAATGGAGATGAAAAAGATTACTTAATAACAAATACTGACTTAGTAGTAATTCCTTCAGTAATCTCAAAGGATGGTGATACAGAAGGGCTACCAGTAGTTGTTTTGGAAAGCTTGGTAAGGAAAAAACTAGTTTTAGCAAGCCATGAAAGTAACGCCGGAGAGATTATTAAAAATGGTTCAAATGGGTTTTTATTTAATCCAAACAGTGAAGAAGAATTTATTAAAAAAATAGAGGAGATTTCTAAGCTAGATTCAAATATCAGAGCAACAATTGAGAAAAATGCATATGAAGTTGGCTCCAATTATCAAATAAGTAAACTAGGAGCAAAGTATCATGATCACTTTTTTAAAGACTTAAATTAGTAATAATCTAAATCTATTTGCTCTTGTATATTTTTTAAAGAGGCAAAAATTTTTATCTTTTTTTTAGAAAAGAAATCAATTTGAGTCATTTCACTTTCAACCAAATAAAATCTTGCATTGTATTTCAAAGAAAGCTCATAATCATTTTTTGAATCTCCAATAAATATAAAGTCGTAATTATTTAAGTAAAAATTACTTTTTGCTTTCTCAACCAATCCACTTTCTGGCTTTCTACATTCACAAATTTTTTTAAGTTCTTTAACTTCTCCATCATGACCGCCCTCAGGATGATGAGGGCAAATATAAATATCATCAAATGGTTTTATTCCATTATTAATAAGCTTATGTTGAAGTAGATTATGAAATTTATCTAATTCATCAAAGGAAAAAAATCCTTTTGCTATGCCAGGTTGATTAGTTATTAATATTTTAGGTATATTTTTACTTTGTAAATATAATGCTAAATCAAAAAATTCATTTTTTAATTTAAATTCAAAATCTAAATTATCACCATAATTTTCTGTAACAGTACCGTCTCTATCAAAGATAGCTAAAAGCTTATTCTTTTTGTTAATATTTTTTAATTGCTTTACGCCAGAAAAATATCTTTCTTTTGTTCCAAAATCTTTAATAAATGCAATAGATTTAGAAGAAGTAACTTTTATTGTTCCAAATTTATCATTAATTAAAAAATTTTTAAAAAAATCTCCACTATGCAAATCAGAATTTTCAATAATGCTCTTTTTTGAAAAAAATAATCCTGTGTTGCCAACTGGTTTGTACGGAAATTCTAGATTGTCCGAAGAGTCTATTCTCTCGACATTACTTTCTTTAGATTCAACAAGAATATCACTATCATCTGGATGATCTGTATTTCTTGAAATTAAATGTACATCACTATTATATTTTTTAAACTTTTTATAGAAAAAATCAATATTTATATCAGTAATGACGTCACCAAGTAGGACAAAAAAATCTTCTTTAAGATACTCCTCAGAAAACTTTAAAGCTCCAAATGTTCCAAGAGGTTTTTCTTCAGTTCTGTAAGTAAAGTTTAATTGACTATAGTTAGTATTTAGATGTTCAAGTATCTCTTTGCTTCCTTCCCCAAGGCAAAAATGAAGGGATCCAAAAGAATATTGTCTTATATTCTCTAACTGATAATCTAAAATTGTCTTGCCGTTAATTGGAGCTAATGCTTTTGGGGTTGAACCAATTGTTTTTTTTAGACGTTCTCCTTTACCTCCAGCAATTATTACAACCTGTTTTACCATAAACAAATTCTACTCGGTTATAATTTATTAAATGAACATACCCAAGAGATTGGAAAATTATCTAAATTTATTATTAAATATTTTTGATTCTTCGGAGTTAGAGAATCTAGACTTGCTTTTTGAAAGACTTAACAAATTATTTGATACTCATGGAAGGATTTTTGTAGCTGGAAATGGTGGGAGCTATGCTGTAGCATCACATGTGGCAACAGATCTTGCAAAATTGAATAATAAAGATAAAACTTTATCTACAATACATGTTGGTTCTAATGTTTCTTTACTAACCGCTCAGTCAAATGATGATGGTTATGAAAATGCTCTTGTAAATATTATTAAAAATTACAATCCAGGCAAAGATGATATTTTAATCTGCATATCATCATCTGGAAATAGTGAAAATATATTGGAATTGATTGACTATTGTAATAAATTAAACGTAGATACTTTTAGTTTGGTAGGTTTTGATGGTGGTAAGGCAAAGAAAACTTCAAAACATACAATCCATTTCTTATCTGAAAAATATTATTATGGACCAATAGAAGATTTACATATGTCCGTTTTTCATCTTTATGCTCATTTTATAAAAAAAGATATATCAGAAATATAAAATGACCACAACTATTGATTTGGTTTTAAATGCTTATAATGAAATTGAATCTATTGAAAAAGATTTAAAAAAAATTTTTAATATTAAGAATACAAATAATAATATAAAAAATGTAATTATTGTTGAAGATGGAAGCTCTGATGGAACCTCTGAAAAGTTACGAGAATTAGAACAAATTTATAATTTTACATTGTCTCAATCAAAGAAAAGAAGGGGTTATTCTAAAGCTTTATTAACTGGTATAAATACCGCAAGTTCAGAATTTATTTTTTTCTCTGATTTAGGAGGTAAATTTAATTGGAATGACATAAATAAATTAATTGAAAAAATTCCTAATAATGATTTTGTTCTTGGTGTTAGGGTGAACCGTACAGACCCGATTTATAGAAGACTACTTACTTTATCCTATTCAAAATATATCAAAATATTTTACAACATTGACTCTTCAGACCCAGATGCCGGATTCAGAATTTATAAAAAAAATTTGATTAAAGAGATAATAGATGAGCCTATATTTAACTCCCATTTGTTAAATTCTGAATTTACTATAAAGTGTATTTCTAAAAAGTCCTCATATTCTGAAGTCAATATAGAATATATAAATAGAAAAGGTAAATCTAGAGGATTGCCTTTAAAAATTATTCCAAAGGTTATTATAAGTACTATAAAAAATTCTTTTTTAATTAGAAGGCAGATAAGGAATTATGGACAATAAGTTTTGTATGCTTGGAGGTGGAATTTCATCTTTAGCATTTTTATACTTTTTAAATGAAGATGAAGAAGGAATAATATATGAAAAATCACCAACTCTTGGTGGGCTATGCAGGTCTTTTAAAGATGAGGATGGCATTGCTTGGGATATAGGCCCTCACATTACATTTTCAAAAAATAAAGAAATATTGGATTTTATAATAAGCCTCACACCAATGAATGAACTGAAACGTTCAAATAAAATTTTTCATGATGGAAGATTTGTAAAATACCCTTTTGAAAATGATTTGTTCTCTTTATCAGAAACTGATAATTCATACTGCTTAAATACATTCCTTGATAATCCATATGAAAATTACAAATCATCAAATATGCTTGAATTTTTTTATAATACTTTTGGTGAGGGCATTACAAGATTATTTCTTGAGCCATACAATAGGAAAATATGGAAATACGAACCATCCTTTATGGATATGCAGATGGTTGAAAGAATTCCAAAACCACCTCCAGAAGACATAATTGAAAGCGCCAAAGGTAAAAGTACTGAAGGTTATCTACATCAGCTTTATTTTCATTATCCAGAAAAAGGCGGTTTTCAAACCATAGTCGATTCTCTTACTGAAAAAATTAGTCATAAAACTGAGTTCCATCTCAATCAAGAAATAAAAGAAATAATTCCTAAAAAAAATAGTGTTGAAATTATTACTAATGATTTTTCTGGAGAATATCAAAATATTATTTCTACAATACCAATACATGAAACATTTAAAATTTTAAATACTGATATCCCAGCTGAAGTATCAAAAGCTTTAGACCTACTGAATTACAATTCAATACACATTACTTATATCAAAGTAAAGGGTGATTACCTTGGTGATAATTTTGCTATTACAATTGCTGACCCAAATGTTATATTTCACAGAATGTCAAAATTAAATTTTCTAGGTGAAAATTATTACAAGGATGGATATACCTATTTAATGGTTGAAGTGACTTTTAGAAAGGGCCTTAAGGAAGACCTTAGTCATGAAGATCTCCATAAACTAATAACAGCTGATCTTGAAAAAACAAATTTAATTGATGTCGAGAACATTGAAAGTATAGAAACTAAAACTTTTGAATATGCATATGTTATATATGACACTAATCACAGGAAGAATACAGATATTGTTTTAAATTATCTAAAAAGTATTAACATAATACCCCTCGGAAGATTTGGTACTTTTGAATATATAAATTCAGATAAAGCTATTGAGTTGGCTAAGGAACTAGCTGAATCATATAATTAGATTATGAAAACTCATCTCATTACAGGGGCTGCAGGGTTTATCGGCAGTGCATTAAGTGATAAGATTTTATCAAGCGGTGATAGTGTTGTTGGGATTGACAATTTTTTATTAGGGAATTTAAAGTCTATAAATGATTTAAAAAGCAAATACAAAAATTTTAGTTTTATTGAGTTCGACTTATCAATTGAAAAAAATATTCAGCATTTAATCAAAAAATTAAGTAATTACAATTTTGATATAGTTTGGCACCTCGCAGCTAATTCAGATATTAGAGGGTATGAAAATGGACTAAAGGTAGATTTTAACAATACCTTTATGACCACTATAAATATAGGAGTGGTTATGGAAAATTTAGGAATAAATGAAATTGTTTTTTCTTCTTCGTCTGCAGCGATTGGAAATACAGATATCGCAATAGCAGAGAACTACGGCCCCGCTTTACCCAATTCATATTATGGATCAATGAAGTTAGCATCTGAAGGTTATATATCTTCATTAACCAGCTACTGTATAAAAAAATATACAATTGTTCGTTTTCCAAATGTAATTGGCCCAAAGACTACTCATGGAGTGATATACGATTTTGTACATAAGCTTAAAAACAAACCAGAATTTTTAAATGTTTTAGGCAATGGTAATCAAAAAAAGCCTTATCTATATGTTGATGACGTTGTTGATGGTTTAATATATTTTCAAAATAAAAATTTTGAACACAGAGTAATCAATTTATCTCCACTAGATGATGGTATTACAGTAAAAGAAATTGCTAATGAATGTATCAAACAACTAAGTCCTAAAACAAAACCAAAATATCAAGAAACTGAATATGGCTGGTTTGGAGATGTTCCAAGATATTCATACAACTATGAGAAAATGCTAAATCTTGGTTTTCGTCCAAGATATTCTTCACATGAATCACTTGTGAAAGTTGTTGAAGAAATTAAAAACTAATAAAATTAGTTATCATTAAAAATAATACTTGATCCAGAGCTTTCAAATTGAAAATACACTGCGTTATTATTATTTATATTCAATAAGGCCTTTGGCTCTCCAACAAGGAGGACATACCCCCCACCACCTGCACCTAAAAGCTTTGCCCCATAAATTTCTGGCTTACTTACATAGTCATCAATTAGATTCTGAACAGGGTCATTGCTTATTTCTTTTTGTAAAGATTTTTTTAACTCCCAGTTCTCAGTTAGTAAATTACCTATTTCTTTGATGTCATAGTTTTGTATTGCAGAAATCATTGGGTCTACAAGTTCTAAAATTTTTAGATTATTTTCATAATTTTTACCAGACTCAAGATTTTTTCCTTGTTTTTCTAATATTGCAGATGCACTTCTTGACTTTCCAACCTTGATTAATGCCATTGATGAGTTTATAAAAAATTCTCCTTGTTTATCTAAACTTATTGGTTCGACTGTTACAGAGTCGTCTTTATTAAATATAAAAACATTTAGACCACCATAGGCTGCTGCATAATGATCTTGTTTTCCTATAGGCTCTTTTAAATAATTAATTTCTATATCTGCACTAATTCTTGCAAGATTAGATTTATCAAGTGTTTTATTTTCATAAAAAGATAGCCCATTTACTAGGCCCACAGTGTAAGAACTAGATGAACCAAGGCCACTCCCTTTTGGAATGTCTGCAATTGAATTAATGTCTAAACCTTTTAAGCAATATAAATTTGAAACTTCTCTTACAATCGGATGTTTAATATCTTTTGGGCTATTTACTTCCTCTGTTTCAGAATATTTAATCTGTATTTTTTTGTCATCAAATTTATGAATAAAGTGATACATATATTTATCAATCGAAGTAGAAATAACTTTGCCACCATATTTTTTATAAAATAGAGGAATATCTGTAGAACCACCAGAAAATGAAACTCTAAATGGAGTTCTAACACCAATCATGGATAATCCTTTTTTTAAATTACTACTATTTTATATCATAAATTGAGGAAACTAATTCAAAAAGTTTTATTGTTAATCTTCCTAATTTTGACAAAATATATTTTCCATTTTCATTTATTACAATATTTCCAGAAACGATTTGCTCATCTATTCTCTTTTGCGTAAATTTATTCGAGCTTGTAAAGTTGTTATTAATTTCTAATACTTGATTAAAATCAAAATAGCTTTCACCATATTCCTTGTTTATTTCACGAAGCATATTTACAGATATAGACCTCTCAATAGCTACTGGAAAAAGAACAAAGAAAGAGAAATTTATTGAAAAAGATGTGAACAATACAAGGAATAAATATTTTAAATTTTTATTTTTTTTATAAAAAAGAAAACACAAAAAAGATGAGATTAGTAAACAGAAAACTCCTTCATAAAAATAAGTATTAAATAAATTTAAATTGATTAAAAATATAAAAATAACAAAATTCGTAATAAAGACTTTAATTATCATAATTTAATTAATATTTTCAAATTTACTAGATAAAAAATTTGTTTGATGCTTTTGTGATACATTGAAAAACAATCCTGAAAGAAATATAAAAAATAAAAATACTAAAATCCAGGTACCTTGCTGTCCAGGTTGGTCAAAATATCTAACAGTTATAACTTTAAAAATTGAAAATAAAGCTATGGAAAAATTAATTAAGAAAAAAATATCATAAAAACCTGAAAGTTGTAATTTTGAATTCTCAAATTTGATTGAAATTTTTCTGACAAAACTTTTTATTGTGAATGATATTAGCTTAAAAAACATGACAAAAATATTTATTGTTTTTTTGTTGCTAAAGTATTCAATTGTATTTTGCATTTGACCAATTTTTATATCTTCACTGAAAGCAAGCTGTGAAATATAGTTAGTTATATAAAAAGGATAACCATATCTCTTAAAGTTATTTGGAATATTAATTTTCTTTGTTATTTTACTTGAAAATAAAAATAGTCCATTTAAAGGGTCATTTATTCGCCAATTTCCGGTAGACATTTTCAATAAAAGTGAAGCGAATGCGTTTCCAAAATATCTTGTTTGAGGTATTGTTCCTTTAATACCATTTTCCCAAAATCTATCACATTTTATAAAGTCAAAATTTTTACTATATTTAATTAGTTTTAATATGTCATTTTCTTCAAATTGATTATCACCATCAATTTTTACCAAATAATCTAAATCTTTTTCGTTAAAACTATCTAAGGCTTTTTGTAGTGAGTATCCTGCACCTTTATTTTTATCATTTGTAATTACTTCTATTTTGTTGTTTTGATTTTTCATTTTTTCTATAATTTCGGAAGTTTTATCTAGACTTCCATCATTTACCACTATTACCAAATCAAAATAATCTAAGTATTTCTCCAAAAGCTCTTTAATTGTGTTTTCTTCGTTATAAGCTAATATACATAAACAATTCATAAATTTATTTACCTAAAATTTCCAAAACTACATGTACTCTAATTAAACAACATGTATGATATCAATCAAATGGTTAAATTAAAACATTTTATAGAGAATAAAATTTATTTGGTAATAGGTATAAAATATTTACTTTTTTCTGGATTCGCATACTATTTAGCTTTTAATATTCATATTTATCCAATATATGACGAATTAGCATATTTAGATCATGTTAAAACAATTGGATTATCAGACAATTTTTGGTATTTAGGTGATAGAAATCGTATGCCTTTGTTTAATTATTTACTTTTTTTATTCTATGATTCTTCACTTGATGGGCAATCTATATATGAAAGGCTCCAGCTTGCAAACATAATCTTAACAATATTGATAAACTCTGCTTTTTTTTATTTATTAAAAAGGTATTTTTCAAGCACACTATTGGCATTGATTACAAATACATTTATATTATTTCTTCCCTTAAGTGCTTTTGTAGGCGAAGTTATTGTTGAATCTACTTATTATGCTTTTTTTTGCATATATTTATTAGTTTTTTTCAATATAAAAGAAAGTAATAAACCGAGTGATTTTATTAAGTTTGGATTTACTGGTGCTATATTATATTTATTTAAAGCCACTGGCTTATTAATTTTCTTAATTTCGGTTGTATACCTTCTTTACAGAATGCCAAATAAAAATAATATTAAAAATATTTTATATAGCTTGTCTGCTTTTTTTATAACTACTGCTCCATATTTAATTGAAAATTATATTAAATTCAGAAAAAATATTTTTTATAATGTCAATACTACATTTTATGTTTGGTACGACTCATGGGAGCAAGTAGAAAATGGAACAAAAAAGTATGGAGATAGAGTTGGATGGCCAAATATTGATGAATCACTAATTCCTAGTGCCTCAAAATATTTACAATCACACACTTTAACTGAAGTACTTGAAAGATTCTATTTTGGTCTTGAATCATTTCTTCAGCACTACCTTATTCTTGGTTCAAATGGTTTTATTTTTTTTCTATCAATAATAATGATAAGTCTTTTAAATTATTTTATTTTTAAAAATAGAAAATTGATCAGTAGAAAAAGCATTGAGTTTGAATTAAAGTATACATTTATTTTGCTTTCAATTTTATTACCAACAAGTTTTTGGTATTCCTATATAGCTAATAGTGTAAGATTTACTATTTTGCTTTTTATACCTGTTTATATTTTACTTTTTAAAAGTATTGATATTAAAGTTGAAAATCTTGATGCAAGCACTTCTAATATAATTGAAATAAAAATAGTATTTATATCAATTTTTATTTTCTTAGCTATTTCATTAGTTGGTTTATTTTTTATATTTTAAATTTATTAATTTAGCTATGCTTATTAAGCCTCTGGATAAAAAAGCTATCTTTTTTTGAACCTTTAATAAATTTTTAATACTAAAAAGTGTTTTTAAATTCATTAAAACAAAATCTGTTCGTGGATTTAAATCAATGTGGTAAAAAGAAGAATTGTATTCTCTATGTATATTCTGATAGATTTTAGAATTTTTATCTAAAATTCCAGAAATTGACCAAGGCTTGCTTTTTCCTAAATAGTGAATAAAGTAAACTTCCGATAATATAAATTTTGACTCGCTTTCATAATTTCTTCCTTGATTGTAAAGATAATTCATAGAATTATTTAATTCATAATAATTTCCATCTATCGAAAAATTAAGTACATCTTGGTCCCACCATAAGACATCCAACCTAATTTTTTCCATATTTTTTAATAATTTATTTGATGGGTATTTACTTTTCCATTTTTGGTAATCAATAGCAATTAATCCTGCATTAAAATATTTTTTACTTTCTAGTTTTAATCTTTCTGAATGATACTCGCTTTCATACATCTCAGAACAGGCAGCTATATCGTAGTTTGAACTTAATAAGGATGACTTAATATCAGCATATTGTTTTGTTGGATCATTTAAACAATAAATATCGGCATCTAAATAAATAATATAATCTAATTCACTAGGCAAGTATTTATCTATAAATAGTCTGTAATATGTTGCTTCAGAGATATGCTTTGACTGCAAATTAGGAAAATCAAAGTTGCTATTTTCAAATTCATAAATAATAATAGTGCAATTCCAGTGAGTTAATTTTTTTAGATACTTTTGAAAGCTACTGGGGTTTTTATGAATTATATAAATACTTGTATCTGATGGTTTCTCAACTTTGGATAAAAGAGAAGAAATTGAATTATAAGCTTGTACATTGTAATTATCATCAAAACAATATAGGTAATTCAATTTATATCCAAATATTTTTTATATTCTTTAGAAATACTAACAATTCCTTTTAAAAGAATTGATAATAGTATCAATATAAGTATCTGTATATTTAAATAAATCTCAAAATATATGAGAGACGTAGCAACAGCAGCAAAGATATATGCGGGGGAATTAATAATTTTATTTCCTTCATACTTTCTTAAGTAGTAAAGTGATTGCACTATTAAAAAATTTATAAGTTCAAATATTATATAAATAAGAATTATATTTAAAGAACCTTCAAAGAAAGTATTTAAAGCAACTAATGAAAAATAATTTATTAAAGTAAAAATTAGAATTTTGCCTTCTTCATTAGAAAATTTTATATGAAAAAACTTAGGTGCATAAAGAGAGTTAATTGTTGAAGCAAATATTGATAAAACTATAAGATAATAAAAGTTGTCTAAATAGTCATCAAAATATAAAACATAAAAATCCCTTAATAAAAATAAAACCATTGATGCCAGAACAAAACCAGATCCTATTAATGCACTTAAATTTGTCGTAAAATTTAATAATTTCGTATCCTTATTTTTTAGCTGTATATTTCTTGAAATTTTAGGAATGAGCAATGCAGAGATTGATGAAGAAACAGGTCTTAAATTATTTATAATAAAAATACACAATGAAAATGTAGCAATTTCGCTACTTGAAACAAAAGGTGTGAAAATTAAAAAAACTATATTTAAAAAAGAAACATGTAATGTTTTGATTAAAAATGCAGCTGATGAATAAGATAAACTCAAAAAATTATCTTTAAATACTTTTGCTTTAATAAACTCTGAGATAATTGAACTTAAGCTCTGCCCATTTTGAACAATAACAATAGATATATAAAAAAATTTTATTATTAAATTAGTAAATAGCAAATGATAGATACTGTAATGATTAATTAAAAGTATTAAGAAAAATATAAGTTTAAGAAATTTGTTCAAAATAAAATCAATCTGGTCATATTTAATTGTTTTTTCAATTGATAATACGTATTTGCTAATAATTTCGTTTGTAGACTCGATAAATATTGATAAGGAAATTAGAAGAAATAATATCTCTATATTTTCAATCTTGTATTTTTCAAAATAATTTAAATTATCTAAAAATATCAAGATTAAAAACCAGATTGGTAAAAATAAAATGACTGTTTTAATAAATTTAATTAATTTTGAGAACATTTCACTATGTTCTAAATTTGGAAAATATTTTTCCACATACTGAACATAGGTTAATTGACCAATTTGGGTTAAAAAATAAATCAAAGAATTGGCTATGCCCCACACAGCAAATTCGTAAACATCTAGATAAAAAGTTACAAAAAAGATACTGGAAACTGTGAATAAAATTCCCAAGAAACTTACAGCGTATCTAGTATATATAGCTTTTCTTAACATCTAACTACCAATCCTTAAACATTTTACAAACTAATTTCTTAAGTTGTTGAATAATGAAATTAGTCTTGATAAAAGTTTATAAAATATTCTTATAACTGGCTTAAATCTCAAATAAAATAATGAACTATATTGTTTAAGATTTAATAAATCATCATTCAATTTCATGTACTCATAAAGAAAACTTTTTTTTGGAGGTAATTTATTTTTATCTATTAAAAATTTTCTATACATTTCGTTCCATAAGTGTGCAACAAAAGAATCCGTTAAAATATTTTTCATTAATAGATCACTTGACTGAAAATATTTTTCAAATTCTTCAGGACCGATTTTGTAAAAATATTTCTTTTCAAGTACCTTATCGAATAAATCATTCTTTTTAAACACTTCAGTTATTAAATAAGGTCCAATTTCACCCCAATAAAAATTAAAATCATTGTCATCTATTTTTTTGTAAATTTCATTCAATAAAAGTTCAACAATTTTTTTATTATTAAAAAACATTACAGAACTCCCAATTAAATTCTTATTTTCTAAACCTAATACAAAATCCTTATTTGAGGTTAGTGATTCAAATTCTTTTGAATTTACTAGACAAATACAATCCAAATCAAACCACCAACCATCATTGCTTGCAAGTAATTCATATCTGAAAAGGTTAGAAAAAGACGACATATTTGACTTTTGAAAATTTTGTGTGAACTTTTCAAGCATTTTTTTTGGTACAATTTCTGCTGCATTACAAAGCTCTATTCCTTTTGGAAGTTCTAAATTTTGATAAGACCAAACTTTAACGATGAAATCATTCTCTAAAAAGGTTAAAAGATTTGATTTTTCATAAATTGTTAGATTTCCATTCCAAAAAAAGTTTGCGATTTTATAAGAATTATTCATGTAATTTAATTATAAGTTTCATATACTAATAAATGTTAACTAAACATACAAGATAGGGTTTCATTCTTATGCTTAAGCTTAAGTCAAATACTTTTAGAATTAGACATAATGAAGAATTAAAAAGATTTATTATAGACGACTCGAATGTTTTAAACATATACAGCAATAATTCTGATTTATCAATAAATAACACTGGTATTGAAAATTTCATAATCAAGATAAATTCAGACGCTTCTGACAATATTGATCAATTGAACGATAATTTTTATAGCTTAATTATTATTACAGATATATTTGAATTGACTGATGACGTTTATAGACTGCTCAAGCGACTAAAACAAAAGCTTACTAAAGATGGTAAAGTCATCATTACTTCCATTAACCCTAAGTGGAATTTATTTCTTCTTATTTTTGAATTTCTCAAGTTAAAGAATAAAACAGTTCCGAGGTCATATATTCACTCAAAAAAGGCAAGCAACATAGCTGAGGGTGTAGGGCTTGAGTTAATAAATTCATTTTCTAGACAAGTTTTTCCATTTGAATTATTTGGATTAGGGAATTTAATAAATAAATTTCTTGAAATTATTTGTTTTAAATTTAACTTCGGAATTAACACTTACTTTATTTTTAAAGCAAAAGATACTGAATATAAAATGTTAAGTAAATCAATAATAATTCCTGCTAAAAATGAAGAAAAAAATTTAGATCCTTTGCTAAGCAGAATTCCTAATTTTGAAAGTAAATATGAAATTATAATTATATGCGCAGAATCTCAAGACAATACAGTAAAAAAAGCTTATGAAATACAAAATAGACTGTCTGAATTAGATATCAAAGTAATGATTCAAGAAAGTAAAGGTAAGGGTGGTGCAGTATTTGAAGCATTGAAAATAACTAATGGAGAGTTAATTGCTATTTTAGATTCAGATATAAGTGTAGATCCTGAAACACTCACAGATTTCTTTCAAATATTAGAATATGGAAACGGCGATTTTGTAAATGGAACAAGATTTATATATAAAAAACAATATGGGGCTATGAGAAATTTAAACTCTCTTGGTAATATTTTTTTTCAAGCAATCATTTCCTTAGTGATCAATGCAAAGCTTTCAGACTCTCTTTGTGGTACGAAGGTATTCAAAAAAAGTCAGGTTAAAAAAATTCTTGAATGGCAAAAACTTTTAAAAATAAAAGATCCTTTTGGAGATTTTGATTTTATCTTTAGCGCTGCCTTTTCTGGAAATAAAATAGTTGAATACCCAATACATTATAGAGCTAGGGTTTACGGAAGCACACAAATATCTCGCTTTAAAGACGGCTTTAGACTGCTTTTTTATTTTATCAATTCATTTATTGTCTTTAACTCATCTAAAAATATTAAATGAAGACTTTTAGTTTCAAAATTTCATTAAAACTTAAGCGATTAATGTTTTTTATTAAAAGTTTAAAAGAGTATATTTACAGTAGCTTTCTATGGTTATTTTTTTCCAAAGAACACACAAGTTTTTCTATTAAGTTATCAAAAGATAGCGAAAATTTTTTAGCGAGAAGTATTTCAAATTTTACAAACTTAAGTTATGACGAAATTATAAAAATAATTTATGACTGTAATGATATCGAAATTCCAAAAAGAAAAAGATCTATTGAGTTTTCAGATGTAGATTTTACAACTAAGTGGGATTATAGAGTTTTATCGATAATTTTAATGAAGGCATACAACATAACCAATGTATATGAACTTGGGTTCAATCAAGGAAGGACTGCGTATTTAATTAACGAGTATTTTTCTCAAAACTCGAATGTTGAGATTTCTTATGAAGGTATTGATATAAATAAAAGAAAAGGTGCCTTTTTAAAATATATAAAAAATATCAATTTTAAAAAACATTTTATTGATCTTGAAAATTATTTAAACTCATTTAAAAATTTAAATAGATTAAATAATTCTTTAATCATTAGCACAACTCACGAGAATAAGTCTGAAAAAACTTTGTTTGATTTTTTTGAAATAAATGACATTTACCCAAAATTAATTATTTCTGATAAAGCTGGTATAGATTCAGCCTATTTTAAATTTGTTAATAAAAACAATTATTTTATTGATGTTTATCCTTTTATAGATAAGACTAACTTTATTAAGCCAAATTTTATAAGTATTGCTGTAAATTTAACCAAGCCCACTTCTTAAAGTGAGATTGTTAAAAATAGAAGTATCGGTACAAATATTAATCAAGTTATAATGAAAGCTTTTACTTGAGTTCCATGGATATCTTTGAATACTTTTTTGAGTTTGAGAAAACTGCATTCCTGCTTCACCAAAACTTACAGACTTAAACTTTTTATAGAGATACTCTAGCTGATCAGTATTAACATATCTCCTCATTCCATAAGGAATAGCAAAGTGATTAACATTATCAGAAAATTCGCTAAGAAACTCTAAATTTATTTCTATTTCTTGGATTAGTTCATCAATTCTGAGTCTTGAAATTTGGTGATGTTCATGTGTATGAGAACCTATGAGTTGCCCTGAATTGACTAGATCATAAATTCCTTTTCTATTAATGAACTTGGACTCATCAAATACACTAATATTTTTCTTGAATACGTCAAGATTGCTGTTCTCTAGAAAAATAGAGTTAAGAAAAAAAGTGCCCTTGGCATTATATTTTTTGAATAGAGGGATAGTGTCTGTCCAGCTATCAAAACCATCATCAAATGTGACTGCAATCATTTTGTTAGTGTCATTTATGGACTGTTGGAATTCTTCAACATTAACGAATTTATAATCGTGCATTTTAAAATACTGAAATATATTCAAAAGTGCATCATAATCTTTTTTTTCAATTTCATGAAAATATATTGAAATTTTTTGGGGTAGTGAATTCAAAAATGCTTTTGTATTAACATACCTAATTCCATGTTGCAATGTTTGCTTAATCACCATTATTAACTCTTTTTAAATATCTAGTCAAAAAAAATAGTCTCCAAATTCGTTGTGAATTTATTCTAGTTTTAATAATTGATAAATATTTTAATTTTTTCATATCTAAATATTCAGAAAGAGGTCCTGACTTTATATAGTTATGAATAAATTTTTCGTTTTTAAAAACCCAATCCTCAAGCTCAAATACAAACCCCTGTTTTTTCCTATTTAAGAAACTAGGATTAAAATCTGAACTTAAATATTTTTTTAAGATATTTTTTGATTTTTTTATATTTATCCAGTTAGTTTCAGTTGATAACACATATTCTATAAGCCTGTGGTCTACAAATGGTGATCGTACTTCTAATGAGTTGGCCATTGAAGTTCTGTCTACTTTTAACATCATCATTTCAGCAAGATAAAATTGAAATTCCTGGAGAAAAACATGTTTGTGGTCATCCACATTCAAATTTTTGCTGATTTTAAAGTTATTAGTTTTTATTCCAAATAGATTTACTAGTTTTGTATCTCTAAAAAAAGTTTTAAAATAGTCCTCAATATTATTACTTCTTGAAAGTATTTTTTGACCTGTGCCCAAAAAAGATGGATAAAGTGAAAAAATAAAATTAATAAATTTACTATTAAATTTTCTCTTTAAAAACCATTCATTAGATCTTTCGTAACCAAACAATAATTCATCTCCACCGTCTCCAGAAATTGCAACTTTAAAATTTTTTGAAATGGTCTTAGCCAATTTATAACTTACAACTGTAGATGGGTCCGAATAAGGTTCATCAAAGATATCAATAGATTCAAAAATATCACTTGTTGTAATTTTTGATGAGACTAATTCTTCTACATGAATAGTTTTATATCTTTCAGTGACCAGTCTTGACCATTTTGATTCATCATACTTTTGATTATCAGTAATCATTGAAAAAGTATTTATACCCTTGATCTTGCTGTCAGATAAACTTTTAATTATAGTAGTTGAGTCAATACCACCCGAAAGATAACAAGCAACTGGTACATCTGAAATCAATCTATAATCCACAGATTCATTAAATAAATCAAAAAATTTATTGAATTCAAATTTATTATTATTAATGAAATTATATGGATTCCAATATTGTTTTTTTATCATTTCGAAATTATCTAGATTAATTTCAGCATAAAACCCTGGTTCTAATTTATAAATATTTTTAAAAATTGTTTTAGGAGCTGGAATAACACCTAGGCTTATATAATCAGCTAATCCCTCCTTATCAATATCACTGTGATTTAAAATTTCTCTAAGAGATTTTAAATTTGAACTAAAAGCTATTCTTTCAATATTTTGTGAAAAAAACAAAGGTTTTTGACCTAACCTATCTCTACATAGGTATGTTTTATTATTTTTAATATCTGTATAAACAAATGCAAACTGACCAACAATCATGTCGACACATTCTATTCCATATTCACATAAAAGATTTAGGAGCACCTCTGTATCGGAATTGTCTGTTCTAAACTCGTAACCCTTTTTTGTTAAGTCTTCTTTTAGTTCTAAAAAATTATAAATCTCGCCATTAAACATAAGTAAACTGGTTTTATCTTTAGAAAACATAGGTTGATTAGCATTATCAGATAACTCAAGTATTGAAAGTCTATTAAATATTCCACTAAAATATTTATTGTTGTAAGTACTATTTGAATCTTTAAAATTAAATTCAGTATGAACTTTAGAATCAGGACCTCTACACTCAATATACCTATTTGCTCTTTCAAGCAACTTAGTATTTTCTTTATTCAAAGAAATAGTTCCTATAAATCCACACATCTTTAAGTTAAGCTTAATGATGATTATTATCTAATATGAGTAAATATTTATGAATAAAATAACTTATATTTTTGGTCATGGAAGACGTAAAAAAATAATTCAAGGAAGTGGATTTGCCAAAGAATTTTTCTATTCATTTCAGGACTTTGTAAATGATGGATATTCAGTAGAAATTATTGAAATGGATGAAGAAATTTTTAATCCAAAAGGATTAAGGAAAATTTATAAATTTATAGACAAAGTCCTAAGGAAGCTTTCTAACCTTCCATTTTTTATGACCGAAATAGTTAAAAAAAACAACTTTAACATTATAAGAAAATCAGATACTATTTTTTACACAAATGACCGATTAGCTATTTCATGCATTCCTATCTCAATATTTACAAAAATAGCTACTAATTCGAAGTCAAATGTACTAATAATGGGGTTGTTTAGTAAGCCTAGGAATAATATTTTTATTAAGTTGTTTCAAAAAAGTTTATTAATTTTATTTTTAAAAATACACGATAATTTTATATTCATTGGAAAAGCTGAAATAGAAGAAGCAAAAATTTTATTTCCAAAATATGCTAAAAAATTTAAGTACATTCCGTTTTGTATTGACGTCAAATTTTGGAATTTTAAACTAAAAGAACCCAAAAGTAGTGAAAAGAAAAACATTCTTTTTATTGGTAACGATGGAAACAGAGATTATGAATTTTTATTCGATTTATCTTCGAAATTACCACAGTACGAATTTAAATTTATAACTAAATATAAATTTAAAAAAGCGTTGCCCAGTAATGTTAAGCATATCTCTGGTAGTTGGTCTGATTCGGAGATTGAAGACGAAGGTTTAAGAAATATATATCATGAATCTGATGTAGTATTGCTTCCGTTAAAAAATACCATTCAACCTTCTGGACAAAGTGTAACATTACAAGCATTAAGTTGCGGTACTCCGGTAATGATTACGAAAATTGATGGGTTTTGGGACAAGGAATCTTTCATGGATATGGAAAATATTATGTTTATGAGTAGAAATAACATACAACTTTGGTCTGATAAACTAGAATTTCTATTTAAAGATCAAGCACTGTACAGTAAATTAATTGTCAATGGTCAAATAGTGATTGAAGATAATTTCAACATAAATTACTTTTATAAAGAATTAAAAAAATTAATTTTAAATTAGTTCTATTATTTACTTTAAATAGTGAAAAATAAATCAAAAATATTAATTGTTGGAGCAAATGGCTTAGTTGGATCATCCTGTAAAAATATTTTGAAAAACTCAAAACATGTATCAGAACTTCATACATCAACGAGAGAAGATACTGACTTATTTAAATTAGATGAAACAAAAAAACTAATTGCTCAAACTGAACCAGATGTTCTGATAATTGCTGCAGCAAAAGTTGGTGGTATTTACGCAAATAATACTATGAGATATGAATTCATAATGCAAAATCTTAAAATTAATATGAATCTTTTAGAAGCTTGTGCGGTAAATAACAAAATTAAAATTATAAACCTTGGAAGTAGCTGTATTTATCCTTTAAATGCAAAGGATCCCATTGGGGAAGAAGAGTTTATGGATGGTAAACTAGAGCCAACCAATTCTCCTTATGCAATGGCTAAATTAACTTCTATCGAAATAGGAAGGGCACTTTCTCATCAGTTTGGACATTCAGTTATTAATTTGATGCCAACAAACCTTTACGGTCCAAATGATTACTTTTCTGATTTAAATAGCCACGTAATTCCTGCACTCATGTTAAGAATGCATAAATCCAAAATAAATAATGAAAACAATTTTGAGATATGGGGGTCCGGAAAACCATTGAGGGAATTCCTTTTTGTAGATGATTTAGCTTACTGTATAGAAAATATCATTGCTAAGGATTTAAATGAAGACTTATACAATGTAGGAAGCGGGGAAGAAGTATCTATTTTAGAGCTGGGTGAAAAAATAAAAAAAACAATAGGTTTTGTAGGAAATTTAAGTTTCGATACCTCCAAGCCAGATGGAAATCCTAGAAAGCTTTTAAATAGTGAGAGGATATATTCTACAGGCTGGAAGCCCACTGTAAGTCTTGATGAAGGATTAAGAATTACTTATGAATGGTTTCTCAAAAATATTAAGTTGGATTCTCCCAAGTAGAGTCAATTAAGCCTTGGTCAAATAATATTTTTTCTTGTTTGGCTAAATTTAAATCACTTTCGACCATCATTTCAACTAATTCTTTAAATGATGTTTTGGGTTCCCACCCCAAGATGGTTTTTGCCTTAGTTGGGTCGCCAAGAAGATAATCAACTTCATTGGGCCTAAGATATTTATCTGAGGTTTGGACGAATTGTTCAAAGTCTAAATCAATATAATTAAATGCAATTTCCAAAAACTCTTTTACTGTATGAGTTTCTCCTGTAGCGATTACCCAATCATCAGGTGTATCGTGTTGCATCATTAAATACATTGCTTCTACATAATCGCCAGCAAAGCCCCAGTCTCTTGAAGCTTCCAAATTGCCAAGAGTGAGTTTGCTTTGCAAACCTAATGAAATTCTGGATACAGCTCGTGTTATTTTTCTAGTCACAAAAGTTTCGCCTCTATAAGGTGACTCATGATTAAATAGTATTCCATTTACACAAAACAATTCATATGAATCTCTGTAAATTTGATTTATATTGTGTGCAAATACTTTTGAAGCTGCATATGGACTTTTTGGATCAAAGGGCGACTCTTCATTTAATTTTAATTTAAATTGACCCCCATACATCTCAGATGAAGAAGCTTGATAAAATTTAATATTTTTCTCGACAGATCTAATTGCTTCTAAGAGGGAGATGGATCCTAAAGTTCCCACCTGAGATGTTAAAACAGGATTTTTAAAAGAAACAGCAACATGCGATTGAGCTGCTAAGTTATATACTTCATCAGGCTGAATTTCATTTATAAGATAGCTGAGCGATGCCGAATCTAATAAATCTGAATAATGAAGCTTTAATTGACCATTTGAGGAGAAGGTAGAGATTAACGAATCTATTCTATTCGTATTTATAGAAGAGGAACGCCTAATCGTACCGTGTACCTCATAGCCTTTTTTTAAAAGGAATGAAGCCAAGTAATATCCATCTTGTCCTGTTATTCCTGTGATTAAAACCGTTTTCATGAACTACTCAATCCTAATATATTTTACTTTAGGATACCGTTTTTCTGAAAATATGAAATAAATGTGTAAAATATCAATGGAAATCTAACGCTTTCCATTGCAGCATCAAAACTGATCGTGAAATAAATTGGAAGAAGAAAAAGTAGTATCAGATAATTATCGTACTTTCTCTTCCAATTTAAAATTATATAAATATTAAAAAGAAGTACTAATGCTAGCAGTGGAACAGCACCTCTTCCAAATACGTATACAAAGTAATTATGAGGGTTTTCATTTGTACCATCTTGACCGTTTCGTTCCCAATAATCCATAGCTGGTAACATCTCGTTGAATCCAAAACCAGTTAAAAATATGTCAGTTCTAAAATCCCCTTGTGCTCTAATTAATTTGTATTGTTCATCCATGGAATAATCTGCATACCAAAATATATCTCTAGCTACATCTTGCCAGATTTGTAATCTCCAATTTGCCATCTGTTCCTGAGAATATAATCGCCCATTAATAATAAAAAAAGATGCAAATATTGTTGTTGTATTTTTTTCATTAACTACAACATTTAAGGATCTTTGTATTGTATTACCAGAGAATGTTTCATCTTGAAAGTAATTATCTTGACCTATTTTTTTAAATGTGAAATTACCGTAGGAATTAAATGTTGAAAAAAGAAATATAGGGATAAAGATAAAAGATATTAAGAAGGTTTTTAATTTTTCTTTTTTAAAATAATCAAAAAAGTATAAGAAAGAAAATAGGAAAAACAAAATTCCTGGAAAAAAAGCACCTTTACTTTTGTAAAGCATCAAAGGTATATATAAACCACTTGAGACAATAAAGTAAGCATAGCCAGCAGTAGTTTTGTTAAATTTATTTCTTGCAACAAGTATGCATACTACGTAAACCAACAATGTATCTGAACCTTTTATAAAGTCGAACTTATCTGAATAATTTTGGAAAAAAGAAATTAAAAATTCTGGAAAATGAACAGTGCTTAATATATAAACAATAAATAGAATATATGGTATAAAATTAAAATATTTTTTACTAATTTTTTCTTCGGAAATTATATAACTACCAATAAATAAAAATGCGGTAGTCCAAATAATTGAACTTGATTTATATGTGTAGAGATTTGTAAAACTGCCTCGAGTTAGTAAAACAATAAATATAAAATTTAAAAATATTAATTTTGAGACAATGAAAGTTTTTTTATCATACTGAAAATTAATTTTTAATTTTTGAAATAATTTATTTGGGTAATAAAATACTGTGAATATCAAACAAATAAATACTAAATATTCGCCTACCCTATATTCAGATATATAAAGTCCTTGAAACGTTCTACCAAATAACATTGTTAGAATCAAAATTAAGCAGTAAAAATGAGTGGATAAATTTTTTATATAGTTGTCTACCTTCAAAATTTTAAGCCTTTTTTAATAATTTTTTTTAATTTCAATTTTCTAAATTTCAAACCTAATCTTAACCTGTGGCTTAGAATAAAAATAATTTTTTGTATATAAAACCCTTTACTTATTCCATTACCAATGTTTTGTTTAGATAATTTTATGAATAAGTTTTCATATTCTCTACACATATTTTGCGAATTAAATGGGTAGGACTTCATTAACTCAAAATAATAAGAATAACTTTCCATTAAATAAAAAATTTGTTTTTGAAGATTATTATTAGTAAATTCAATTCCATGTTTCCTACAAAACTCTTTTACTCCACCGCTGTCAATATATAATACTGGCAGACCACATTGTGATGCTTCAATATGATGATTACCAGATGGCTCATTTATGCTTCCAGTCAAATAAGCATTGTTTTTTTTAAGCTCTTGCGCAAGGTCTTCTCCATTTAACGGGTTAACAATATTTGTATTTTTAAAATGAAGATTGTCAGGCAAATTACCGATGTAGGTAAATTCTACCTGAGTTTTAAGATTTTCATCATCTAAAAGATCATCTAAAAATTTATATGTTTCAAAACCTTTATTCCAATGATTCCCCCAGTGGTGTGTCACAATTTTAAATTTATTATTTCTATCCCAATGTTTGAATCCTAAATTATTGAAAATTTTAGTGTCTGATCCTGACATAATTACTTTGGAACTAGACACATCCATATCACTTTTTTCGTAAATTTTTTTAAGCCACTCACTAACAAAAACGGTGAAGTCAGCAATTTCATTCTCTTTTATATAATATTGGTTTAAGCCTTCTGTTCCTTTTCTTTCGTCACATTCATTTATTCTGTGAACAATTTTTACCTTATCATTAAATTTTTTATATCGTTTTGCATCATCTGGGGTAAAAGTAACTAATTCGGACTCTCGTCTTGGATCAATTATAAAAATTATATCTATATTCATTGACGCTAAATCAAAAACAACTTCATGATTATTTTCTAGTAAATAATTAACCATATTCTTAATAAATAAATTTCCTCCACCCCATGGTGAATTTACAAATTTTGAACCAATAGCTATTTTCATTTCATATTTTCTATTGGGTTAATACCTTTTCTTACACAGTCAGCATAATACTTTTGCTTATCTTTAAATTTTGTAGAAATATTATCACTAAGATTCAAAATGTATTGCTCTTCTTTCAAAATTTTTAATTTAAAATTTTTTGATAATAAATCACTCAGCAATTTGTAATCTTGAGCATAATAAAATTTTTCATTATATCCTCCAATACTTTCTAGTGAATTTCTACTTAGCATCAGGCTTCCATGTATAAATGGATTTTTTATTTTCATAATTAGTTTTTTTGGGAAATAGAAAGATTTGTTTGGTGTTACTTTTAAACTGTTTTTAACAATTGCTCTTGTAGTTGAGCCATCTAATCTGTTTTCAGATATGAAATTAATTTGTTTATTAAATCTCTCAGATAAACTAATATCATCAGAATCTTGTCTTGCAATATAATCTCTTTTTGCGAATTCTAAAAGTTTGTTTAAAGATTTTGTTAATCCTAAATTAGTATCATTTCGGTAAACAATAATCCTTTCATCTAACTTTGAATAATCTTTGCAGATTTCAAATGTATTATCAGTCGAAAAATCATCCATAATTAAAAATTCAAAATCCTGATAGTTTTGGTTCAGTATGCTGTCTATTGCAAGTTTTACACTATTTTCGTCGTTGTAAGCCGACATTATTACAGATATCATATATTTGCTTATTTTTTTAAAGCTTTATCTAATGATAAATGTAGTTCATTATTATTAAGTGATTTAAATAAATGGTCTCTATTTTTTTTACCCTGGTCAGCATCAAAAGGATTTGAAGAAATTATTTTTAGTTTTTCATATAAATCCTCATAGTTATATTGTTTAAAAGTGTATTTGTAATTTTTTGGAAAAAAATCTTTTATTCCGCCCACATCTGGGAAAAGTGAAGGTGTCTCTAAAACAGAAGCTTCACATAATAAAGTTGGTTGCCCTTCAAGTAATTTTGTAGCTGTTACTACTGCTTTGGATTGAGATATTATTTTTAGGACTTCGTCATTATTGACATAGCCTCTAACTTCCACATTTTTAGATGTATATTTTTTTAATTTATGAAATAACGGTCCATCACCTAACAACACTAATTTACACATATTATTTTCTAATTTATTCCAGCTTTCAAGTAATTCTATTAGACCTTTTTCTGGTGAAATTCTTCCGGCGTAAACTATCTGGTTAAATCTTTTTGTTTTTGAATTTAAAGCCATACTCTCTTGACTCAAAGGGTTAGGTTGTAAAAATATTCTTGATGTGTCAATCCCTAAATCTTTTAGGTAATTTTTGTGATGATTTGTAAGAGTTAGTATTTTTAAACTTTTATTTTCTAATAATTGTATAAATCTTTTTGCAAATTTTATTGCAAAAAATGATTTGATCATTGATTCTTGATAATATCTGTTGAAAAACCCTACCTTATTTTTTTCTAAACCACAAGCAGGACATATTTTGTTACCATCGAGGTGCTTCGCGGAAGAATACTTGCTGGTACAAGAATATCTATAATTATGAAGCTTAATACAAGTATTTAAATTATTTTTTAAACAGTACCTTAAAAGGCCGACTGATCCTTTAAACCATAAATTATTAATAAGGATGAAGTCTGGATTAAAGCTTTTTATTTTATCAGATAGAATCTTTCTACTTTGATAATTATCACTGATAATCAGACTGAGAATCTCGGAAAGTTTGCGGGGTAATGTGTTTTGAAAAGAAAGAAATTCAACATTATAAAAATTTTTTAAGAAGTTAACTTCATTATCTACAGCAATATCTTCTCCACCACGCTCAATATACCTGGTATGAATTATCAACAATTTTTCCATATTATTTAATGTACAATTATTATTAGTTTAATGAGAATATTAGTAATATTTACATTTGATTATTCATTAAAATCTTGGAAAGATGCTGGATATTTAGATCGTGAGCTTCATTTTTACAATTCACTTTCAGCCAATTATGGAATTAAATTTACTTTTTTAACTTACGGCGATAATGGTGAATTTAAGTACCTTCTTGATAATAAAAATATTGAAGTAATACCAATATATTCATTAATTAAATTCTCAAAATTTAAATTTATAAGGTATATCAAATCTTTTTATTTACCTTTTCTTTTCAATAAAAAATATAAAGATTATGACTTGATAAAACAAAACCAATTACTTGGTTCATGGGTAGCTATTATTTTAAAACTAATTTCTAAAAAAAATCTCTTAATTAGAACTGGGTATGATATGTACAAATTTAGTATTGAAGAAAAGAAAAATATTTTTAAAAAATCTTTATATTATATTTTAACATTTATTTCATTGAGGCTTGCAGATATTTACACAGTAACAAGTATGTCTGATCTTAAATTTTTAAAAGAGGTATTTAAAAGCAGGACTGTTATCAAAATTAGAAAAAACTGGGTACATATACCGCCCTCAACAGACATTAAAAAATATAACAATAAAATAATTTGCGTTGGACGACTTGAACCACAAAAAAATTATGATTTATTAATTAAAAATTTGGCTAATAGCAACATTGAAATTGACATCTATGGAATTGGTTCTATGAAGAACTACCTAGGTGGGTTGGCTAAATCAAATAATCTTACAGTAAATTTTTTAGGCCTAGTTGACAATGATGTTCTTATAAATGAATACCAAAAATACAAAGTCTTTGTTTCCTCATCAGATTATGAAGGAAATTCCAAAGTAATCTTAGAAGCAATGGCTGCTGGCTGCATAGTAGTCGCAAAAGATATTCAAAATAATAGAGATATAATTGAAAATAATAAAAGTGGTATCTTATTAAATAATTTTTCAAAAATTGAAAATACCTTAAATGATATTTTCATCAATAGAACAAATAATGATGAAATATTAAAAAATGCAGCATATTCGATAAAAAAGAAGAACTCAATAAGTGTTATTTCGAAAGAATATAAAGAAGACTTTTCTAGTCTTTTAAAGTAATATTGCTTTTATTTTTATCTTTAAATACATTTATCTTAAAATCAAAATCAAAATCTTCAGGATTGTGAGTTGAATTAATAATTGTAAATTTTTCTGATTTCAAAATTTTTGAAATTACTTTTTTTGCTTTATTATCAAGATTCGCTGTCGACTCATCAAGAAATAATATTTCGACATCATTAATCAAAGCTCTGATAAAAGATATCTTTTGCATTTGTCCAGATGAAAGGCTTCTGTTTGAAATCACTGTATCAAGATTAATTTTTTTATCATCTTTAAAATGTAATTCATCCAACTTGTCATATAAATAACTGTCATCAAAACTTTTTTTAGAATTATATATTAGGTTATCTCTTAAAGAAGATTCAAAAATTAAAGGTGTTGCTCCAATATAACCTAGCTTATCACTTTTTATTGAAATATCGCCTGATTCGGCTATCAAGACTCCAGACATTAATCCAATTAATGTACTTTTGCCGGTGCCATTTGACCCGGTTATAACAATATGATTATTAATAGGTATTTCTAAATTCAATTTATTAAATATATAATCATCAGAACCAAAATATTTGAAATTTACATCTTTTAAAGAAATAGCCGGATTTAGATTCTTATCCAAGACAAAACTGCTTTGATGTGCTTGTGGATTGTATTGTTCTAGTTCAACTAATTTTTCAAGATGAACATGTGAATTGATTAAAGCATTTAAGGAACCATTTAAATTGCTCAAAGCTTGCACAAATCGTAATACAACTCCTAAAAATTCTAAAGTTATAAGTTTTGCAAAATTAAAAAAAACAATAATAAAAGCAAAAATAAACGTAGTAAGAAAATTTGGCAATATATTATTTATTACACCGTATTTATAATTTTTATATTGTGCACCAAAAAAATTTTCTGATTCTTCAGAAAATCTTTTTAATTCTAAATTTTGAGTTTTTAATATTTTAATTAAGAAAAGATTATCGATTATCCTTTGAATTTTTGAAGAAATAGTTTGTGACTTAGTAAATGATATATGAATATATTTCCTCCCTAATCTCAAAAAATGTCTAGTTGGGAAAAATAAAATTAAAATAGCTGTCGCAAAAATTCCAATTATTTCGAAGCTTTCGTAGATCAAAAAACTTCCATATAAGATTAATTGAACAATAAAATTTGTAGCTAAAGTTAGAGCACCATAAAAATATGAAACATGCATAGTTAGCTCATTTACAAAAAATGTTGAATCTGCAACAGAGAAATTGCCTTTCTTTAGTATTTCACTTAAAACTCTTCTTCTAAGGCTTTCTCTAACTTTTAATTGAAGGTTTTGTTGTATCATTTTGTCTGAATATATAGAAAAAAATCTTAAAACTATTATTGCTGGAAGTAAGTAACTTCTTTCAATAAAAAAATTGAATAGTGCATTAGAAGAAATAGAATCACTCTTAAAAAAACTAGCAAAAATAACAATAATTAAAATATCTGACAAAACCCCTATGTTTGTAAGGAATATAGAAAGAGATATAGTTAACTTTTTATTTTTAATTTCTGTTATTTTTGATACAAAAAGTATCTCTTTTAATTTTTTGTTAATTTTATTCACAATAATAATCTAATTTTAATTACTTTACTTTTTTTTAAACATATTATTTTTATCTTTAAAAATTATAAATAAACTTACTAGAGATAAAAAAATTGAAAAATATGGGGGTGAATTTGTATTTATTTGTTTGGAAGTAAATATGTTCACAGCATAGATTCTACATTCTCTAGTATTAGAGACGTCTGTCTTCAACTTTTCATTAGTTTCTAAACACAGGTCAGAAATATTATTTTTTGTTTGGTTGTTTGTTGATTGTATATATTTATGAGTAGAGAAACCGCTACAGTCTGACTTATAACCATTGATGTTTCCAGATTTATGAAGACTACTGATTAAATTATTTTCTAAAAATATTAAGTTATTAATTTCACAGAAATTAGAGTATTCATTCATTACAACAATATGTTCTGAAAGATTTTGACTATTTGACTTGGGATGACCAGATACAAATATCATTGAAAATATAAATAGAAAAATAAATAATGCCTTAAGCACATTTATTTTTTTAAATAACTCCGCTAACAGGTATACAAACGCAACAGCAAGGAGAAAACCATAGTAAAAGGGCTTATAAGTATCTCCCTTAAAGGGATTGAAGTTGTTTGAAGGTATACCTAATGAATTAATATATAGAATAAATATTCCTACAAACGGTGCTAAATAAAATTTTCTATTTTCTTTAGACTTGGACGCGTTATATAAAATTCCAAAATAAAAAAAGAACGAAAATAATACGGGAATAATTTTTCTAAAGTAATCGAGATTACTTGATAATAACTCACTAAAAGGTCCCTGATAGTTTATTTCTCTCTTAGCTGTTATTAATACTTCTGAGTCGTTTACGAATATTGCTTTTCTATATTTTGAAAAGTAACTTGGCCTAGAATCAAACAACTGCTTAAAGTGATCCCCAAAAGTATCTAATAAAGTGATATTTATTACCGAGTTAGCATGAACACTATGAAAATTTTCCTCATAATTATAAGTAAAAAATGGATCAGTAATTAAATCGGCTAAATTAAAACGAAATATTGAGCTTGCTCTTGCTTTATAATCATATTCTTCATCATAAACTCTTTCAAATGGGGAAAGATTAGTAATATGATAATTTTCATATTGTATAGCCAGTTGGCAGGTTAAGGTTAATAAGATTAAAAAAACAGTTTTTTTTATTTTAATTTTTTGAAAAATTTTAAAATAGAAAACTAATAAATATATTGTAACCATTCCTGCGATAGAAGCTTTTGTATTTATTAAAAGTACTAAAAATGGTATTAAAAAGATAAGGTCATTTGAATCCTTAGATTTAAGAAATTTTTCTAAAAAATAGATTATCCAAAATATTAATGCAAAAGCTACAATCTCTGGCTTCATAACAGATCTCATGTAAATTATTTGTGGAAAAATATTAAGAACTACTAAAGATAATAAAATTTCTCTCTTTTCAAATTTTTTAATTTTTAGTAATTGATAAGCGCCGAGGATCCCAATTAAATAAAAAATTAAATTAACTTGTTGAACAGAATAACTTAAAAGTATATCAATATTACTTTCGTCTACCAATTCAATTTTTCTGAGAAAAAATAAGCTAATTAAATAATAATAAAAAGTGCCTTGTCCATAATCTAATACCACATCTAATCCCATAAAATAGTTTATATAATCGTAATACTTGTCAAAATCAGAATTTCTTGGTGCCAGGTAAAAAAAGTTGATCCAATTTTGTGTAATAAAAATTGAAAAAATCAACAAAAACCAACTAGTCTTGTTTTCAAGTTTAAATATTTTCATATATTTACAATATTAGAAAATTTGACTAGATATATTATTAAAATAAAAATGATTTTAAAAACTTCAAACTGATAGTACATATGAAAGAAAAATTAAATAACTTAACATGGTTGCTTGTAACGATTAGCATTACCATTTTTTTCTTGAATATCTTTTCTTACGACCCTAAAAATGGGTATGACGGTGATGCACATTATGAATATATTAAATTTATAACAATGTTTTTACCAGACAATTTCAATCTTCCAGGGATAGAAGATACTTACGAATTTTTTTCACCACCTATGGCCTACATTTTTCCGTCTTTAATAGGAGTTCTATGTAGAAATATTATTAATTCTTCAGATTATGTAAATGAATGTTACATTTACCAAGATAATTTTACTCAATTTTTCCAATTGCTAATGTTTATTGCTTTAATCTTTATATACGTAAAAATTTCAAATAAATTATTTCCAAAAGATTCACGATTCAGAAACACTGTACTAATTTTGCTCATTTGTTTAACTCCAAATTATAAAGCATTCCTGATGTTTAGAGGGGAGCCCTATGTAACAGTCCTGATTGCTATTATGGTTTATTTTTTAATACAGCTCTATCAAGAAGAATATGAATTGAATTTTGTTAATTCCTTATTTTTTGGTGTATTAATCGGCCTAATTGCATTAAGTAGACAATGGGGGTTTTTGTTTTTTCCAAGTGTTGTTTTTTTTACGATTATCGTGAGAAAAAAACTTCCATTTAAAAAACTATTCACTTTTTTTACATTTTCTTCAATAATTGGATTTCTTATATCGGGATGGTTTTATTTAGGTCTTTACAATCAATACGGATCTTTTGCTAAATTCAATCTTGAACCTAATATTTTCTCTGTATCCGGTTTGATAGAGCTTATGCATATAAATGTAAATATTGACGACTTATTTTCTAATCCAACAAGAGAATCTAGCTTGAGAGGATTGTTTCCTGTATTCTATGCGGATCTTTGGGGTGATTACAATATGTACTTTTCTTATCTAGATTATAAATTTAACGGAAAAAATTTAAAATTTGAGAACTATTTAGGAAGAGTTAACTTTATTTCAATCTACCCAAGTGTTCTAATTCTTTTTGGATTAGTTAAATTATCAACTGAATTTATATCTAAAAAGACGGATATTGTTTCAATAATAAAAAAGGTTATTTTGTTTAATGTCATAACTACATGGTTATTTTATTGTTCGTGGATTGTCATCTATAATTTTTACGATGGAATTATTAGAGGTATCTCACCAGTCTATATGTTGCAGTTAGTAAATTTTTTCCCATTTCTTGGGGGGTTAGCTTCTGTGGCTATTTATAAAAAATATCCAAATTTTTATCAAATAAATTTAATAATATTGTCTTTTATTTTTCTTCACAATATCGGGATTATCTACTTATCTAATTAAATTTATACTATTTTTACACAAACTCTTTTGCCATCTTTACTAAATGCAAGATATTCAAATTCTTCAACTTTGAAAACCTCTTCAAGAGCTTTCAACTCACCATTTTTCCAACCACTGTAATTAAAAAGTTCGTCAAATAGAATTACTGAGTCCTTCACTAAAAATGGCTTTAATCTTTCTAAAACATATTTAGTACTAGGGTATGTGTCTAGATCCATGTGAACAAAACCTATCCGAGGGTTGTGTTCATCCAAAAATGGCTCTAGAGTTTCCTGAACAAGTCCAATATGAATTTCTACATTTTTTTTCAAAAAAGGAGCTTTTCCATTCAAGTTATAAGAACCTTGGGATCTGTGGAATCCTAACCAGTCTTCTGATAGTCCTTCAAAGGAATCAAAACCATGTATTTTGTTTACAAATTTTGAAAAATAATTTATAGATATACCTTTGTGTACACCGAACTCTAAATAAAATATATCATTATTTTGTTCAAGACCTTTGTTTAGTTCTAAAGATTTTTTAATAGAGTACTCTCTTATTTTTTCATCAGAAACAAAAATAGATGTATAGAAATATTTCTTAAAATAATTATAAGATTCACTTTTTTCATCACTTTCAAATCTACTATAAACATCATTTGAAGATTGCTTTAAGTAATGTTTGTGTTTGTAATATGTATTGCTTAGAATCTTTAAAAACTTTATATAAATTTTTTGTAAGTTATTAATAAAAATATACATAATGCTTTACTTTAAATTCAAATCTTTATAATACAAGCTGAAAATGCAAGTTATACCAAACTTTTTAAAATTAGTTAATTTTGCAAGTTTATTTATAAATAAATTACTATTTGTTTGATGGGTAATATTGCAACAGAAAATAATCATAGGCTTACAAATGAACGATAGAAAATATTTAAAACCAAACTTTTTATTATTTTCTTTATTAACTTTTGTAAGCAACGGATTAATTTACATCATTCAATTTTTTATTAATAAAGAAAAAGTGGATTACTTCCTATGTACGAGTATAAAAACTTATTCGTACAGTTTTTTTTCTAATGACTTGGAATTAATCTATCCGGAAAGCTGCGATTTAAAACCATACGCATTGGGTATCGTAAATTTGAATTCTTATTATGGTTTAACAGAATTTGTATATCAAGATAGGCCACTATTTGTTGTATATATAGCAATATTTTTCAATTTAATAAAAGCATTTAGCTTCTCGTCTCTAAGTACATTTACTATTTTAAAAATAAGTTTTTTTCTAGGGCAACTTTTTTTAACAAGTTTAATTTGTATTTATTTACTTAAAGTATTTAATTTAGCAAATCTAGATTTTGGAAATAAATATCTTATCCTTCCTCTTTTAGTTTCGGTTTCTCCTCTGTTTAAGTGGCATATTTTTGAATCTACTTCAATGACTTTTACATTTTTAATATTTATTATTGGAATTTATATTTTTATTAATAACAAAAATATAAATTTACCTTTTTATTTTTTTTGTGTTGGTCTTTTGTTTCTCATACATAGATCAGCTTTATTAATTTTGGTATTTTTTGTAGTAAATTCCATATTTGACAAATCTATGAGCAAAGAAAAAATCTTAAGCACTTTATATTTTCTTATCCCCGTTATGTTTTATTATATTTCCCTATTTGCAACCTCTGGCTTTTATGACCATCAAGCTGAGGATTGGAGACAATTTATTTGGGTTTTAGACTTTTTGCAGGGAAAAGAAACTTTACAGAGTGGTTACTTTTGTCAAACTCCAAAATTGGCAATTAAATGTTATACGAATGACTTAATTATGCTGACTAAATATTTATCAATACCTGCTGCAGCATGTTTAATTTATATATTATTAAGTTTTAAAAATTTTAATCAAGGCCTTACCAAAATTGTAAGTTCAGCTATTATTTTTACTCTAATTATTAATTTATTTTGGTTGTTTATTGGTTGGTACCCACCAATTAGGTTTTCATATTATGGTTTTGGAAATTTAATAATATTTATTTCGATTTTAATATTTTTTAACTTAAAAAATATTATTTCACAATCACTATTTGTCACAGGTTATTTTTCTTACTTTATATTGCTTAATCATTGGAATAGCCCTCTTGTCATTGAGCCAAATCAATTATTAAGAATTTCTATTTTTCTTTTTGTTGGAGCTATTTTTGCTGAATACTCATCCAGAGATAATTAATGCTAATAATTTAGTCTGTTTTAAATATGTAGAATCAATACAACATGTACAATTTTTAGTGTAAGGTGTGAATATTCTTCTAAAAGAGCTGGGTGTATTTTTATAACTTTTTTATATACATAAACTTATTTTGACTCTATATAGTGGATATATAAATTTGCTAACTTTAATTCAATTCTAAAAAAGAAATAAAACCATAATCAAAATTGTCCAAATTTTTATTATAAAATTCTTTAAATTTTGGATATTTATTTATGTTATTGTTGTTGATTAAGTTTTCTTGTTTAGTATATTCACCAATCCACTCCTGTCCCCAATAACTAACTTCTCCTGTATAAACAGGAGGGAATTCAATAATGTTTTTAACATTTAATTTTAAACCGCTATCGTCAACACTATTTGGTTTTGTAATCATGTTTTGTCGAAAATAAAATTTATTTAATACATCTTCTTCAATTTTTCTTTCCTTTATCTTTTTTCTAGTTTTAGGTAAATATTTTCTGCTCATTTGAATATTTGGATGACCAGAATGATTGATAATTTGTTTAATTGAATAGGAGTCACCTTCTCCAGTAGGGAAATTATCTTCAAAAATAGCCCTACTGAATCCCCACCATTTCATTTCTTTGAGTCGATCAAGTGAATTTTGATGATCGTCAAAAAAACATACACTATCATTTACTCCATCAATAGATGACCAATTAATATCATTGAAATCTGTTTCAAAATATTTAGAGTTTTTTGACTTATAGATATTATGACTTAAGTCAACATCAAGAGATAATATTTGTGAATTTGGTGCTGCAGACTCAATAATGTAAGTTGAATGCCCCTTCCATACTCCACTTTCAACTACTAATTTAGGATTCAATTCTTTAATTACATAATAAGTGAAATAACTATGATTGAATCCCATTCCGCCTGAGTTTTCTTTTATTGGTGATTTAGTAAAGACTTCAATAAACTCCTCAAGATATTTTAAATATTCTTCTTTAAGAAAACTTTTCATATATTGTGATGGTAATCAATTTTTAAAGAATTAAAAAAGCTTTAATAAAATTCTTTAATGTACGTAATTTTTTTAAAGTTTATGACTTAATAATATAAAATAACCATTCTTGCATATTCCAAAATACAATTTTTGATTTACCAAATTCAAAATAATTAATGTTTTATGAGAATTTTGGATAGCGCTTGATCCAGTTTTATTTTTATTAGGTAAAAACCCTGTGGCCAGAGACAGAATCGAACTGCCGCCCCTTTTTTTTTCAGATAGAGGCTAACCATTTGACCTTTCCTCATTTTACATTATTCAAGTGGGCAGATAGTTTAGGGAGTTTTATTAATAATATTTAAATATACTCATACATATGTTCTCAGTAAATGAATTGTGCGGAGTTAAGTTAACAGAAGAAAGTTTTGTAACTTTTGATAAAGATGGAAATTTTATATTTGAGAATGATCCAAACTTTGAATCAATAAAATTAACTGACAAATTTAATAGAACAATAATGGTTAATTCCTTCGAAGAATGTGAACACTACGTAATTGGTGGTTGGAACAGCAGTGCGAATATGAATATTGAATATTTTTCTCAGTATTTTTTGATAATTTTGATAGTTGTTGCAGTTTTGAAAAGAAAATATCTTTTACGTTTTAGATATGAAATTTAAAATAACAAAAAATTTTATTTTAATAGTTTTATTAGTTCTCGCGCCTTGGTTTAATGCAAATTATTTTGATAATATAAAACCTCCAACTAACACTGAAAATTATGAATTTTACGAAGCTAATCCTTGTAAGGTTTCATTATTTGAATTTATCTATAGCAATAAAGAATTTCTTAATTTTGAATTAGAAAGTGATAATTACTCTTCAATCCTGTGTTTTGGCAGGATATCACAATTTAAAGATAGTAAAACAATATCAATAGGAACAAATTTTCTGATGAGCACAACTTTTTATATGCTTTTTATTATTTTTTTACTAAACAGCAAGAA
>CENF01001761.1_pt1 | contig 45898 bp, 37 predicted proteins | sample 361291 | NCBI WGS metagenome assembly CENF01 (sample SAMEA2619399, study PRJEB7988) | marine metagenome | isolation source: saline water (ENVO:00002010), including | reverse complement strand
GTATCTATTTTTTTATAATATAATGTCAATTTTTTGTTTTTAAATTTAGCATCTATTTTACCTTCATCTGCAAGTGTAAATGGCTTAATTATTATATCTGAAATAAAATTAATATTTCCTTTTTGATGCCATTTATAGATAGTTTCTTTACAGCACCAAATTAATGTTGCTTTTTCTTTTGATAGTGGATTGTGCTTATTTTTTGCAATAAATTTTGATGACAATTTAAGTGTTTTATTGCTAATTTGCTCAATGTCTAATCCAACTTTGTTTTTGCTTATAATAATCGCTGTAAGATTTTTTGAATGTGAAATGCCAATAAACTTATCATATTCAATTTCTGGAGCTCCATATGTATTATAAGAAATTACACTGGTATTTAAAAGTTTATTTAGCAACAACCTGCTGGACAGGAACTCTTTTTTTCGTTTTTCACTTTCAAACTTTGGGATGTTTAAGTTTTTAGACGATTGAATAAGCTCTCTTAAGGATTCTTTCGTGTCCCAAACCGCAATTTGGCAGTTATGGTCTTCTATTGTTTGGATGATAGGCATAACTTAAAATATCAGGTGCTAAAGTAATAATTATACGTATATTTGTAGCCCGAAAAAAATAAATATGGAATTGGAAATTATGAATTATAAAATAAAAGACATCTCATTAGCAGAATGGGGGAGAAAAGAAATAACATTAGCAGAGGCAGAGATGCCAGGATTAATGGCTATTCGTGAAGAGTTTGGATCTAGTAAGCCATTAGAAGGGGCAAGGATTGCAGGATGTTTACATATGACAATTCAAACAGCCGTTTTAATTGAAACATTAGTTCATTTAGGAGCGGAGGTTTCATGGTCTTCTTGCAATATATTTTCTACTCAAGATCAGGCAGCAGCAGCAATTGCGGCAACAGGAGTTCCTGTTTTTGCTTGGAAAGGAATGAATGAAGAAGAGTTTGATTGGTGTATCTTACAGACACTTAATGCTTTTGAAGGAGGGAAATCATTGAATATGATCTTAGATGATGGTGGTGATTTAACCAATATGGTGCTCGACAGATTCCCTGAAATGATCGAGGGGATTAAAGGTCTTTCAGAGGAAACTACTACAGGAGTTCATAGGCTTTATGAAAGAATGGAGAAGGGCACTCTTACTCTTCCTGCTATAAATATTAATGACTCAGTAACCAAATCAAAGTTTGACAATAAGTATGGCTGTAAAGAATCATTAGTTGACGCAATTAGAAGGGCTACAGATGTGATGATGGCTGGTAAAGTTGCTGTTGTTGCTGGATATGGAGATGTTGGAAAAGGATCAGCTGCTTCGCTTAGAGGGGCAGGTGCTCGAGTTACTATTACTGAGATTGATCCTATTTGTGCGTTGCAAGCAGCTATGGATGGTTTTGCTGTTAAAAGAATGGATGATGCGTGTAGAAATGCAGATATCATTGTTACCACAACAGGAAATAAGGATATTATTCAGTCCCATCATTTTGAGACTATGAAAGACAAAACTATTGTATGTAATATTGGACACTTTGATAATGAGATTGATGTGTCTTGGCTTAATGATAATTGGGGTCACACTAAGAATACAATAAAGCCGCAAGTAGATATGTATACTGTCGAAGGAAAAGACATTATTTTGTTGGCAGAAGGCAGGTTAGTGAATTTAGGCTGTGCAACTGGTCATCCTTCATTTGTCATGTCCAATTCATTTACTAATCAGGTGCTGGCTCAATTAGAGCTTTGGAATAACTCAGATAAATATGAGAATAAAGTTTATATGTTGCCTAAACATTTGGATGAGAAAGTAGCTCGATTACATTTAGCAAAAATTGGTGTTGATTTAGAAACTTTACGTCCTGATCAGGCGGAATATATTGGCGTAACTGTTGATGGACCTTATAAGCCAGAATACTATAGGTATTAAAGCTTTAGTGTTTATTGATTGAGAGAAAGTCTTGAGATGTCATACTTTACATCTTCCATTAGGAGCCTTAACTTGATTTGTAATTTTCAGCAAAATAATGTAATATTGTCTTCTGAATAAAAAAGAATTGTGAAAGGGTTATTATGTAGTTTCTTATTTTTAATTAGTGTTTTTCTTGTTTCAGGACAATGTGTAATAGATTATACCTATTATCCTATTAGTGCAAATTATGGGTTGGATCCTGATTCTTTGCCTCATGGTTATGTTGGACAATTTTATGACGAAGACATGACATTTTTTTTACCTTTAGATACAGTTGATGGTGGTGTGACTGTTACTTTTGAAGATTTCCATATTACGTCAATATCTTTACCTTTAGGATTGACATGGGAATGTAATAACTTCATGAATAGTTGTCATTATGATCCTTTGGTATCTCAATATGGATGTGTTAAGATCTCAGGGGCAGCTTTACTTTCGGGTAGTTATAATGTTCAAGTGGATTTAGTAGCCACTCATAGTCTTTCATCATTGGTTGGGCCTGAGAATATCTCTTTTGTCTTACCTCTTACAATACTGCCTGACACCTCTACATCCACTAATTCAGGTTTTGCAATGACTAATTCTTTCGGTTGTGCGCCAATTACTGTAGACTTTATAAATAACAATCCTGGAATGATATCATATTCATGGGATTTTGGAAATGGGACTACTAGCACATTAGAAAACCCTGGTCCACAAATGTATATTGATACTGGCATGTATATTGTTCAATATTCTGCAGTTCAAGCAAATTCTATTTATTTTTTAGAAAGCATTGAGGTTGTTTCAGGCACTTGTTCAGATAATATTTTGATAGGAGATGTAGATTTATTATATGATATATTTACTGCAAATGGAGTGGTACAATCAGTTGGTGTAAACAATACGATAACTCAATCCTTCCCTTTAATGATTAATCTTGCTAATCCTTTACAGCTAACGGGTCAGAATGTTACTATTGATGTATGGGATGATGATGGTTGGCCTTGGGGGCTAGAGTATTGCGGAGGGCTAACATTTACACCTCAGTTACAGGCGGGTGTCTTTTCATCTAATGGAGGAGGGTTGTCAATAAATTATACTGTTATGGAAGTTCCAGCAAATACGGTAACTTCAATAGATACCATCTATGTTTATGATTATCCACAATCCCCAAATGTAATTTATGATACTTTAAATAATATAATTTATACATCTTCAGACTCTGTTTCAATGCAATGGTATTATTATAACAGTCCAATTCCTGCGGCAATTGATACTTTTATTGAACCAGCATCTTCCGGGATATATTCTTTAGTTGTGGTAAATCAGTATGGCTGTATTGCTAATTCTATAGATATTTTGGTTGTTAGATGTGATACAGCATATCAACCAATATTAGATAACAATGGCTCAACAGCATGGATGCTAGATTCTGCTTTGTATTCTAATTTACAATGGTATGATGATAATGGAATGATTAATGGAGCTAATCAGTCCTTTTTTCCAGCGCAGTCTAGTGGATTTTATTATATTGTTGCTACTGATGAGTTTGGGTGCAGTTACTCATCTGAATCCGTTTTTCTAAGTCCATTTATGAATTCAGAATCAATACCTTTTTCTGATTTTTTAAAGATATGGCCAAATCCTATATCAAATAATGATCATCTAAATGTTCATATAGAGAATAAGGGGGGAGGAGATGTTAAATTAGAGTTATTTGATATTGCCGGTAGACAAGTTTTTAAAGTAGCTGTAAGCTCTAAACTTTTCCCTTATAAATTAAATCAGCAAGATTTTATTGGTTTGTCCGATGGGCTTTATTATTTAGTCGTTTCATTTGATAGTAATTCTATAATGAGAAAGCTTATCAAGTCAAGTCGTTAATTAAATATTCTTAGAACATTATTATTATCTAAACTCCAATTATATTGTTTTAATGGCAATAGTGCTGGGGCATTTATTGGCTCTCCTGAATTGTTAATATCAAATACTGAAGGGCAGCATCCGCAATAGGCAATTCCAGAATTTACTGAATCAATATATGAACAAGCTAATGAGGGTTCATAACTGCAATTTCTATCATAAACTTTATAATCATTACCTACCCCATGGTAGATTATAATCCCTTCTACACCACCAGTTACAAATATTGAGTTGCCTGGTATTAGAACATTACTGTATTCAGGCAGGCTTAAAGGTATTATTTCATTTACATAAACATCCTGGATGTAATCATCCTTGTTGTTACAACTGAAAATTAAAATGCTGATTATTAGTATGCAATTACGCTTTTTCATTACTACAATTTTAAGCAAAATAAATGATATTTTAGTAATCAATAATACTAAAAGATTTATTATCTTTACGAACTTTAAAATTAAACGAAACAGTGTTATGTTGAGAAAAATTTATTTAATAATGGCATTTGCATTAATTACGACCTTTGCATTTGCACAAACAGGAACCTTGAAAGGTGTGATTACTGACGCAATGAGCGGAGAGTCTATTCCTTTTGCAAATGTTGTCGCTGAAAGAAATGGAAATCAGATTGGTGGAACTACTACAGATTTTGATGGGAATTATACTATTAAGCCTTTAGAGCCGGGAAGCTACACTGTAAAAGCAACTTTTGTTGGATATGGGACGGTTGAGATTACAGGTGTTATCATTTCTGCAAACAAAATAACTGATCAAAATATAAAGCTGCAAGAAGGTGTAGCTATAGGTGAGGTTCAGATTATAGAATACAAAAAACCTTTATTAGATAAAGACAATCTTTCTGGGGAAACTAAGACAGCAGAAGAGATTGTTGCTTTACCGACAAGGAGTGTGGCGTCTGTAGCTGCTACTACTGCCGGTATTTATCAAAGAGATGAAGGCGATGGAGTAAATATAAGAGGATCTAGAGGTGATGCTACGGAGTATTATATAGATGGAATAAAAGTAAGAGGTGCTATGGGGGTTCCTACCTCTGGAATAGAGCAGATTACTGTTATTACAGGTGGTGTCCCAGCTAAATATGGTGATGCAACTGGGGGTATTATCTCTGTAACAACTAAAGGTCCTTCTAGTAGGTTTGCTGGTGGATTAGAATACGAAACATCTTCATTGTTTGATGATTATAATTATAACCTTTTAGGATTTTCACTTTCTGGTCCTATCTTAAAGAAGAGAAATACTGACGGAACAAAAGGGAATTCAATAATTGGTTATTTTTTAGCAGGAGAGTTGCGTAGTGTTGATGATAATGATCCTTCAGCAATTGGGAGATGGAAAGTAAAAGATGCTGTATTAGAGGATTTAAGAAATAACCCATTTGTAGTAGCTCCAAATTCTGCTGCTGGGTTTTTAAGTTCTTCAGAATTTTTAGAAGATTCTGACTTTGAGTTAGTGGATGCAAAACTAAACACAAATCAACAGAGAGTTAATATTTCTGGGAAACTTGATTTTAAACCTTCTAAGAATACTTTTCTTTCATTAGGTGGTTCTTTTTATGCAAATAAGAGTCGTGATTTTTCAGGATGGAGATCTATGTTTTCTTGGGATAATAATAGAGCTTCTTCCCAAACAACATATCGTTTATTTGGGAAATTGACTCAAAAGTTTGGCTCTGAAGACTCAAATTCAGAAGAAAGTGCCTCAACAATTAAAAATGCGTTTTTTACTATTCAGGGAGACTATACAAGTAATAAATATACTTATGATGATGCTAATCATGGGGACAATCTTTTTCATTATGGTTATGTAGGTAAATTTGATACTTATAAAGCTCCAATTTATCAAAATGGAAGCGCTATTGATTCTTTAACTGGAACTATTTATAATGGCCGGATACTAAATGGCTGGGCTGACACATTATATAATTTTACAGCTAGCAATATTAATCCAAGCCTGGTAAATTACACTCAAGCGTATTATGATATGTTCTCTGAATACGGAATGAACTCTTATCAAGGGGCTACAATGTCAAATTTCTTTAATGTAGACGCTTCTAATGATGGCGTTATTAGAACAGCTGCTGATCTTCAAGGACAAGGACTAATGAATGGTAATTTGCCTGCAAGTGTGTATTCATTATATGGTAATCATGGTACAATGTATAATGGATCAGCAAAATCAGAATATACTCAGGCAACCTTTAAGGCTGCAGGTTCTGCTGATATTAATTCGCATGAGTTTTCTTTTGGGATTGAATATGAACAAAGAAAAGACTATTACTGGGGAATAGGCCCAATGGGCTTATGGGGCCTAATGCGTCAACAGGCGAATAAACATATATTAGAGCGTGATTTAGCCAACCCTCACCCTCTTTTTGATGAAAATGGAATCTATCAAGATACTGTTAATTACGATAGGTTGTTTATTAAAGATGAACAATCAGATTTTGATTTTAATTTGAGAAATACTTTAGGCCTAGATACTAATGGGGTAGATTTTATTGATATTGATTCTTATGATCCTTCTACTTACTCTTTAGATTTATTTTCGGCGGATGAGTTATTAAATAATGGCTCATCATTAGTTTACTATTATGGTTATGACATTTATGGGAATAAAAATGATGGGAACTCCTCACTTGCAGAATTCTTTGATGAAGATGAAGAGGGGAATAATAGATTAATAGCTCCTTTTAATCCTATTTATCAAGCCGGTTATATCCAAGATAAATTTGCAGTTGAGGATTTAATCTTTAATATTGGGATTAGGGTAGATCGTTATGATGCTAATCAAAAAGTATTAAAGGATCAACATTTATTATACAGCGCTTATAATGCAAGTAATGATGATCCTCTTGGTATAATTTCTTCAACTAACATCCCTTCAACTATAGGAAGTGATTATGTAGTTTATGTTGATGATATTAGTGTCCCTACTACGATTGTAGGGTACCGAGATAATAGTGACGATACTTGGTATAATGCTGAGGGGCTTGAAATTTCTGACCCTAGTTTATTGGCTGAGGCTGCAGGAGGGAAGATTGCACCATATTTAACAAATGCTGATAATGCCAAAAAAGGAATAGTTACAATGGATGCTTTTGAGGATTACACACCAGATTTTGTATTTATGCCAAGGATAGCATTTTCTTTCCCTATCTCTGATGAGGCCCAATTTTTTGCACATTATGATGTATTAACCCAAAGACCTCCTGGAGGCAATAGATTAGAGCCTGTGGATTACCTATTTATGGCTGATAGAGTGGGAGCTACCTTAAATAACCCTAATCTAAAGCCAGAAAAAACTGTTGATTATGAATTAGGATTTGCTAAAACACTATCATTAAAATCAGCTTTGAAGATTTCTGCATTCTATAAGGAGTTAAGAGATATGATACAGATTACAAATGTATTGCAAGCTTATCCTGCTCAGTATTATACTTATGGAAATATTGACTTTGGGACGGTAAAAGGGATGTCTATTAATTATGACTTAAGAAGAACTAATAATGTGCAAATGACTGCTAATTATACTTTGCAGTTTGCTGATGGTACTGGATCATCTGCAACTTCAGGAGCTAGTTTAGTAAATACTGGTCAACCTAACTTAAGGACAACTATTCCGCTTTCATATGATCAGAGACATGCAATATCAACATCGGTTGATTATCATTATGGAGAAGGAAAAGATTATAATGGGCCAGTTTGGTTTGGTTCAAAAGTATTTCAAAATGCTGGTGCTAATATTACTTTGTCTGCTGGTTCGGGGACTCCATATTCAAAACAATCAAATATTACACAAGAAGCAGCAGATGGAATTAATGATCGTTCGACTCTTGAGGGTAGTTTAAATGGATCTCGTTTACCATGGCAATTTCGTATTAATATGAAAGTTAATAAGGAATTTGAGATCAAATGGAATGAAAAGAAAAGTTCTCGGTTAAATGTGTATTTGCAAGTTCAAAACTTATTAGATGCTAAGAATATTATTACTGTATATAGGGCAACGGGGAATCCTGAAGATGATGGCTATTTAACATCAGCAGCTGCGCAAAATGCTATTGACGCTAGAAATGATCCTGAAGCATTTAGATACCTTTACTCATTAGCCGTTAATAATCCTAATCATTATAGCTTACCTAGAATGTTGAGAGCAGGTATTAGCTTGCAATTTTAATATTAAAGTATAAGACAAAAAGAAAAATAGTTTTTTTATGAAAAATAAAATACAACAAATAGTAACATTATCATTAGTTTTCTCTTCGATTGCTTTAATTGCAAAGGAGAATGTAGAGAATCCTAATATAACATCAGTAGTTAATACTAAGGTTGCTGCCGGATGTAATCCTTCTACTTCACAAACTGACCTTGATGTAAATAATGTAAGAACGATAATTATGGCTGGTGGTGATATGTGGTGGAACTTAGATGACGCTAGGTATGAAATACCTAAAGATGGAAATAAACATTCTATGTTTGCAGGAGCACTTTGGATTGGGGGGGTTGATGATGGAGGACAATTAAAAGTTGCTGCAATGACTTATCGCCAGTCAGGTAATGATTTTTGGCCAGGCCCTTTAAATACTTCTAATGCTACCATTTCTGCAGATGAGTGTAATAAGTGGGATACTCATTTTAAATTAGAGCGTTCTGATGTTGAAGAGTATGTGTCTCGATTTGGAATTGATCCTACTTATGTCCCGCCTCTTTCAATTACTACTTGGCCTGCCCATCCTTTTCCTGATTCTCCTCCAGGGCAAGATGAGTTCTTAGCACCTTTTTTTGATGTAAATGGTAATGGTCTTTATGAACCTTATGATGGAGACTATCCTGATTATAATATTACTGGTACAAATGATGATGCAAAACTTTTTGGTGATCAGACTTTATTTTGGATTTTTAATGACAAAGGAAATATTCATACTGAAACTGAAGCGGAACCACTAGGGTTGGAGATTCATGCGCAGGCTTTTGGATTTGCCGCTGATAATGAAGTAAATGACATGACTTTCTATAACTATAAAATAATTAACAGATCTACCCTACCATTAAATGATACTTATTTTGGACAGTGGGTTGATCCAGATTTAGGTTATTATTTAGATGATTACGTAGGTTGTGATGTTGGATTAGGGTTAGGATTCTGTTATAATGGTGATGCTGAAGATGAAGGTGCTGCAGGCTATGGATTTAACCCGCCTGCAATTGGAGTTGATTTTTTTCAGGGCCCCTTATCTGATATGAATGATGGACTGGATAATGATAGAGATGGTATTATAGATGAGATTGATACAATCGCAGACCTTTCAGGAGATACTGTATTTCTAACAGAGCAGATTATTATGTCCAAATTTGTTTATTATAATAATGATTTTACGGTTACTGGTAATCCAGAGAGCGGTACTGATATTTACAATTATTTAAGAGGAATTTGGAAGGACAATGTCCCTATGACTTATGGTGGTGATGGACATGGAGGAGGAACAGGTTCTACTAATCAAACTTGTAATTTTATGTTCCCGGGAACTTCTGATGCAGCTTTCCCAGGTCAAGAATGGACAGAAGTAACTGCTGGTAATATTCCTGCTGACAGACGATTTTTACAATCAGCCGGGCCCTTTACTCTTGAGCCAGGTGCTGTAAATACAATTACTACTGGTGTTGTTTGGGCACGGGCAAAATCTGGTGGGCAAACTGCTTCTATACAGTTGCTAAAGATTTATGATAGAGAAGCGCAAGCATTGTTTGATAATAATTTTAATATTTTAAATGGTCCTGACGCCCCTGATATAACTATTAGAGAATTAGACAAGGAGTTAATTTTCACTTTATCAAATGGAGGTGCTTCAAATAATATTGATGAATCATACTCGGAGAAAGATCCATATATAACCAAGCCAGAAAATCTCTTAAATTTCCCAAATTATGATTTTCAAGGATATTTAGTGTATCAATTAAAAGATGCTACAGTTTCAGTTACCGATTTAGATGACCCTGATAAAGCTAGATTAATTCACAGAAGTGATATAAAGGATGAGGTAACTGGTATTGTAAATCAATACTTGGATCCAATTTTAGGCGTATATACACCGATTGAAGAAGTTCCATCAGTATTAAGTGAAGGGGTTATTGGCTCTGTTGATGAAGGGGTTGAATTTTCATTCCGAATATATGATGATAAATTTGCTTTAGGTAATACAAGATTAGTGAATCATAAGACTTACTACTTTATGTCATTAGCTTATGGTTATAATAGAGCAGAAGAGAATTCATCACCTTATGATGTGAATGCCGTTGATTATGATGGTAGAAATCAACCTTATATTTCAGGAAGAAGAAATATAAAAGTGTATTCTGCAATTCCTCATTTTACAGAACCAGAAAATGGAGGAATGATCTTAAATGCTTCATATGGTGATGGCGTAGAACTAACACGACTAGAAGGACAAGGAAATGGTGGTGTGGCCCTAGATTTAAGCGCAGAGACTATTAAGGAGATTTTAACATCAGATGATCATAGAAGTTTTTCTCCAACTTATAAGCAAGGAGCAGGGCCAATTGAAATTACGGTAGTTGATCCTGTAGAAATCCCTCAAGGAGATTTTACTTTTAAGCTCATGGAACCTATCTTTGGAGTTTCAACTAATCAAAATAAGATTATTTCATATGGAAGGTGGGAATTAATTAATAATGTGACAGGCTCTATCGTGTCTTTTGCTAATGAAGATATTTTAGTTGGTTCAGAGAAGTATATTGAAAGTTTAGGATTAAATGTGAAAGTATTACAAACACAAAATCCTGGGGCTGATCCAAATAATATTGAAGATAATGGCTTGATATCAGGTACTATTGAATTTAAAGATAATAATGACAGATGGTTAAGTGGTGTTGCCGATAGAGATGATGAGTCGGAATTTTTTAGTCTTTGGGGTTTTAATTGGATCCGAGCTGGTTCATTTGAGAATAGTTCTAGTGCGCTTTTGAGTGACTATAGTTTAGATGATCCTAATGGAGCTTTTGAAGGGGCAGTTGTTCAAACAAATCTTGCTTTTGGAGGATTTGAGTGGTCAGGAGGTACTTGGGCTCCTTATCGTTTTGCTTCTTACTTTAATGATGGCCCAGGAATACAAAGTTCTATTACTAATTTAGCTAAGTTAGAGAATTTAAATTCAGTTGATATCGTAATAACTGATAGTGTTGAATTGTGGAGTAGAGTCTGTGTTGTTGAAGCTCAAGATGATCCATTACTTTCTGTAGGGGGGCAAGTAAAAATGGGACTGAGACAGGATACATCTTTAAGTAAGACAGAAGTACTACATATGTATGATACTACTGAAAATATTGTGACAGTTGATACCACAAATACTATTGGTATGAGCTGGTTTCCTGGATATGCTATTGATATAGAAACAGGTGAGAGATTAAATATTATTTTTTCAGAGGATTCTTGGCAAACTTCTGAGAAAGGAAATGATATGGTATGGAATCCTACTGGAAAACTTACAACAGATGAGTTCCCACAATTTGATCCTTCAGCACCTACTGGTCAACAGTTTTCAGGCGGTAATTATTTATTAGGAGGGAAGCATTTTATTTATGTAGTAAAAGGTGAATCATGGGTGAAAGGGACTGATGATTATATTAATAATATTGCTGATTGTGATTACTCCCCAAACTATGATGAATCAGCTTGGATTTATGCTCAGTTATCTCAATCAAATTTAACTAGCAAATGGGCTGTATTTAAAAATGTGACTTGGGTGGGAGCACCTTTATTAGCTCCAGGAAGAGCGTTGAATCTTTCAAACACTGCAAATGTTAAGTTGAGAGTTACTAAACCATATAAACAATATGAGACTGTGACTCCGGATAAATTCTTTGACAAAAATACTGCTCTAAATCCAGGGAATAATTATATAGTGGCTTATGAGAATTCTGCAAGCACTTGGGGTGGTCAGACAGCAACTTATGATGGTACTATTTATCAGCCAGGAGAGTCTTTTATTGCTACTTCAATCCCTAATTTCACAGGTTCAGCTAAATCAAGAGTCATCGAGGCGAACCCTGTAAATAGTTTTAATCCTACGTATAGTTTTAGTACGGATGATATTGTTGCGGTTAAGGGGGATGTTGATGTTGCTAAAGATGCTATGGAAACAATAAGAGCCGTACCTAATCCTTATTATGGTTATTCATCTTACGAGATAAATCAGCTAGATAATAGAGTTAAGATTACTAATCTTCCAGATCGAGCTACAATAAAGATTTTTACAGTTAGCGGCACTTTAGTTCGTACTCTCAAGAAAGATGACAGCATGACTTCTATCGATTGGGATTTAAAGAATGATTTCGGAATTCCAATTGCATCAGGATTGTATATGATTCATATCCGTGCAATTCTTTTGGATACTGATTCAAACGAGTTAGTAGAGAAGGATAAAGTAATTAAGTGGTTTGGATCATTACGACCAATTGATTTAGATACTTTCTAATAAAATAAATATATAGACGATAACAAATAGTATAGATATGAAATACAATAATAATTGGATAAAAGCTACTGCAGTTGTTGCTCTTTTAGCAATCTCTTTTAATCAAAGTTTTGGAGGTAATCCTCAAAGAGCAGGACAAGCCGGAGCATCTGAACTATTGATAAACCCTTGGGCTAGAACTTCAGGTTTAGGCGGAGCAAATATTGCTGGTGTTAGAGGATTAGAGGGTATTTATTCTAATGTTGCAGGACTTGCTTTCACACAGAAAACCGAATTGATTTTCTCTCAAACATCATGGTTACAATATGGGAGCAAGATGTTTAGTGCTGATGATGCAGTTAGTACTATTAGTTCATTTGGATTTTCTCAAAAAGTAGGAGAATCAGGAGTATTAGGTTTTGCTGTAATGAGTATGGATTTTGGTGATATTGAGATTACCACTGTAGAGTTGCCTGACGGTGGTATTGGAACTTATTCGCCAAAGTTTATGAATATGGCCGTTTCATATGCAAGGATATTTTCCAATAGTATTTATGGGGGGGCCACTGTAAAAGTTATCTCAGAACAGATATCTAATGTTGGCGCTAGTGGTGTTGCTTTAGATGCAGGTATACAATATGTAACAGGAGCTAAGGACAATATGAAGTTTGGTATTTCATTAAAGAATGTTGGACCAAGAATGTCATTCACAGGAGATGGACTGTCTTTTAGAGGTATTGTTGGGGATGCTGATGATTATAAAATGACAGTTGAACAAAGATCTTCAGAGTTAGAATTGCCGGCACTGTTAAATATCGGAATGTCTTATGATATAAATATTCAAAGGCATAGGATTACTGGTGCAGGGACTTTTACATCTAATTCTTTCCAAAAGGATCAATATAGATTGGGGGGAGAATACTCTTACAGAGAGATGTTTATGTTGCGCATGGGTTATACTTATGAAGAGGACATCAATAATTCAAGCGCCAAAACAACTGCTTTAAGTGGGCCATCAGCTGGTTTTACTGTTGAGCTTCCAATGGGAGATAGTGGATCTACCTTTGGTCTAGACTATTCCTATAGGCATACTGATCCGTTCCAAGGTTCACACACTATAGGAGCTAGAATTAATTTATAAAATTTAATAAATACAATAATTAGAAAGGGATTTGCTACTTCCTTTTGATTTATATAGTTATGAGTATAATATATTTGTCCCAAAAGGGATATGATGATTTAAAATCTGAGTTGCAGCAATTAAAGTCAGTTGATAGGTTAAATATAATAAACCAAATAGCTGAAGCAAGAGATAAGGGTGACTTGTCAGAAAATGCTGAGTATGATGCAGCAAAGGAAGCTCAAGGATTGTTGGAAGCTAGAATTGCAAAGTTAGAAAATGATGTCGCAAATTCCCGTGTATTAGAAAAAACAGACATGGATACATCAACAGTACACTTACTTACAAAGGTTACTATTAAGAATATAGATAATGGTATGCAAATGACTTATGCAATTGTTTCAGAATCAGAAGCTGATTTAGCTGCTAAAAAGATCTCTGTTACTTCCCCCATTGGCAAAGGGCTTTTGGGAAAAGCTATTGGAGAAGTTGCTGAAATTCAAGCGCCAAATGGTATCGTAAATTTTGAGATTATTGATATACAAGCTCTTTGATGACTAGTGTTTTCTCTCAAATAGTTAGTGGTGATATACCAGCATTTAAAGTGGCAGAAGATGAAAGTCATTTGGCATTTTTAGATGCTTTTCCATTGGTATATGGTCATGTTTTAGTGATTCCTAAAAATGAGACAGATTATATCTTTGATATTGTTTCTAATGAATATTTAGAGCTCTTTAGATTTGCCCAAAAAGTAGCTAGAGCAATGGATCAAGTTATTATTTGCAAAAGAATTGGGATTGCTGTTATTGGATTAGAGGTGCCTCATGCGCATATTCATTTAGTCCCCTTAAATAATATTTCAGATATTAATTTTGAAAGACCTAAGTTAAATTTCTCCGAAGAAAAGATGGAAGAAATAGCTCAAAAAATTAGAGCTGCTATTTAAGTTTTTCAGGATTATGCTTAAGAAATGCACCCCATCCTCTATAGCTTTTTTCACCACTACTCGTTTTTCTTTGAAAATGATGACAAACTGCTGCTGCTAGTCCATCACTAGCATCTAAATGTTTTGGCATCTCTTGGATATTAAGTATTGATTTTAACATTGCTGCAACTTGCTCTTTACTTGCTGTTCCTTTTCCTGTGATAGCTAGTTTAATTTTTTTTGGAGCATATTCAAAGATGGGGACATTACGGAATAATCCTGCTGACATTGCTACTCCTTGTGCTCTGCCAAGCTTTAGCATTGATTGTACATTTTTTCCGAAGAAAGGGGCTTCTATAGCTAATTCATCAGGGTTATATGTATCTACTAATTGCAAGGTTCTTTCAAAAATTCTTTTTAATTTCAATTCATGTGACCCCAGTTTTGATAAATGTAACACCCCCATCTGAATCAGTTTCATTTTATTACCTTTAATATGGAGAATCCCATATCCCATAATAGTTGTCCCGGGATCAATTCCTAATATGACTTTATCAGTTTGCAATTGTTATATTTGTATCAACAAAACTAAGCAATGCTAAGCAGAAAAACGATTGGATTTCTAATAAAGATTGGAATTGTAGCTTTTGCTCTTTTCTTTTTATATCAACAATTTACTTCTAAAAGTACTTCTCAGGAGTTTGATATTGAACTTGTTTTATTGCAAATACGAAAAAGCTATTTAGTTATTGTGTTAGTGATTTTTATGATGTTTTTCAATTGGTTTTTAGAATCTTTAAAATGGAGGTTCTTAATTTCGAAGATTGAGAAGATAACCATTAAACGTTCAATTAGAGCTATCTTTTCAGGTATTACTGTATCTGCATTTACCCCAAATAGAGTAGGGGAGTATGCTGGAAGAGTTTTTTGTTTGGAGAAGGGAGACAGGATTCAAGCAGTTTTAATTACTGTAATTGGTTCTATGGCCCAATTGCTTACTACAATTGTATTTGGTTTAATTGGGATTTTATTATTACCTAATTTAATGCCAGCATTTGACAATTTGTTATCAGAAATTATTTTTGCTTATCCAATAATGTTATTTGTCATAATTCTGCTAAATGTGCTTTTAGTAACTCTATTTTTGAACGCATCAGTATTCTCAGTTATCTTATCAAAATTTAAATTTCTACGAAATTTTGATAAGTATAATGAGGTCTTTACGTTCTATAATTCTTCGGAGCTATTAGAGGTCTTATTGTATTCAGTTGCTAGATATATGGTGTTTACTACTCAGTTTTTTATACTCTTACAGGTTTTTGGGGTTGACATTTCGTATATACATGCTATTATTTTAATCACGACGATGCTATTTGTAATTTCTATCATCCCTACTATTGCTATCACTGAGATTGGAATCAGGGGATCTGTAGCATTTTTTTTATTTGGATTAGTGTCAGCAAATACAATTGGTATTTTATCAGCCACTTTTGTAATGTGGGTGATTAATTTGTTATTACCAGCTTTGATTGGCACTATATTCATTTTTACGCTTAAATTTTTCAGGAAATAATGCTATTCATAGTTTTAATCTCAGGAATATTATTCCTTTATGTCTTATTGATTCTTGGATATGTTATTGGCTGGTTTAAAACAAAAGAAATATCACAGGAGATTTCCTGTCCAAAAGTGAGCATTATTATTGCAATCCGAAATGAGGAAGAGTGTATTGTTAGATTACTTAAAGATCTGAAATCTCAAATCTATACTAAGGATAAGTTAGAAGTTATTCTGGTTAATGATCATTCTACTGACAACACGCTGTCTTTATTGGAAGAATCAGATCTTGATAATTTTCAAATTATAAACATGAAAGAAGGTGAATTTGGAAAGAAGAATGCAATTAGCATGGCTGTTTCTCTTGCAAGTGGAGATATTATTTTAGCTTCAGATGCAGATTGTAGTTTTACGCCAAATTGGGCGCGTATAATGGTTAGTTATTTTGCAAATGATCATGTAAAACTAGTTTCTGGCCCTGTAACTTTTAATAGGCATGATGGTGTTTTTCAAAGCTTTCAGTCATTAGAGTTTTTATCATTAATTGTGAGTGGTGCTGGGGCTATTGGGATTAAGAATCCAATTTTTTGTAATGGTGCAAATATGGCTTACCGGAAAGAAGTTTTTTGGGAAGTTAATAATTTTAGAGAGACTAATACGGTCAGTGGTGATGATGTCTTTCTATTACATAGTGTAAAAGCTAAATATCCTGATTCTATTGTTTTTGCAAAGAAAGAAGATGCTATAGTAACTACTTCTAGTGAAAAAAATTTTAGTGGTTTCATCAATCAAAGGAAAAGGTGGGCAGCCAAGAGTAGTGAGTATAAAGATATAGCTAGTATTTACGCCTCCTATTTGGTTTTCTTCACTAATCTATCTTTCGTTTTTTTAATTGCGATGCTTTTTTATGACAATTCATTTTTCAGTTTCTTTGCACTTTTTTTTGCGATAAAGTTTATTGTAGATTTTGCCTTGCTTTTCCCTATTCTGAAATTTTTTAAAAGAGAAGATTTAATAAAATGGATACTTCCTTTTGAGCTTTTTTATTCATTTTACATAATTTTGATTATTATTTTATCTTTAACTAAGAAGTTTGAATGGAAAGGTAGAACTCATAGTAAATAGATGAAATCAGCATCCTTAAATAGATTAGCATGGCAGAAATTAAAGAAAAATAGATTATCTTTCTTTGCCTTGTGCTATATCTTATTAGTAGTTTTAATTGCGCTCTTTGCAGTAGTAATTAGCCCTGACAGCTCCCCAAATGCTAATGAAATGCATATTGAGTTAGCCGCTCAAAAACCCTTAACAAAAATTTTATTTTTGGAAATTCCAAAAAATAAAGACATTAAGCTCTCGTTTATGGAATCTTTTTTTCTTGGAAATCCTTTGTTAGTGAGGAGAGTCCCGATTGATAGTTTTAAATTACTAGAGAGAGGTGTAGTATACTTCCCTTATAAATTTAATATGGAACAGAAATATATTGGGGAGTACAAAATTGCAGAACAAACTTTTTGGCTTGGAACCGACAGGTATGGTAGAGATTTACTTAGTAGAATGCTTTATGGGATTCGTATCTCATTATCTGTTGGTTTCATTGCGGTATTTATCTCTCTTATAATTGGGATTAGTTTAGGGCTTTTTGCAGGATATTTTAGAGGCAGGATAGACGATATTATTATGTGGTTTGTTAATGTTATTTGGAGTATCCCAACTTTACTTATGGTGATTGCTATTACTTTAGCTTTAGGAAAAGGGTTTTGGCAGGTATTTGTTGCTGTAGGACTTACTATGTGGGTAGAGGTTGCTCGTATTGTTAGAGGACAGGTACTTGTAATTAGAGAATTGGAGTTTGTTGAGGCAGGCATAGCGTTAGCTTATAAGCCATATAGAATAATATTTAAACATATTCTTCCCAATATTATTGGTCCACTTATTGTAATTTCAGCAGCTAATTTTGCTGCTGCTATTTTAATTGAGGCAGGTCTTTCTTTCTTGGGTATTGGAGCACAACCACCCATTCCAAGTTTGGGCGGAATTATTAAAGATCATTATTCTTATATAATTATGGATAAGGCCTATTTAGCTATTATTCCAGGGTTATTAATAATGAGCTTAGTTCTAGCTTTTATGTTCTTAGGTAATGGTTTGCGTGATGCTTTTGATGTAAGAGATAATATTTAAATAAGTTAAAACAAAAATATGGAGTTAATATTTTCAGCAGGTATTATTTTTTCACTTAGGTTAGCAGACCAAAGTTTGGGAACAATGCGATCATTATTAGTCGCAAAGAATAAACCAATTTATGCAGCTTTAATTGGGTTAGTTGAATCAGCAATTTGGATAGTAGCTATTTCCCAGGTAATAAAGGATATAGATGATCCATTTTTAATTGGGGCTTATGCTTCAGGTTTTGCTGCCGGAACAATATTAGGCTCTTATATTGAGCGTTTAGTTGGTCTTGGGAATATTGTTGTAAGAGTTTTTTCTCCAGCTGACTCCCCTTCAGTTGCCGAAAAACTTAGAGAGAATGGACATGGTGTGACTGTGATTGATGGGCAAGGAAAAGATGGCCCTATAAAAATTTATTGGTGCGTAATTTCTAGAAGGAGGTTAAGATCTGTATTGAAAATGATTGAAGAGATTAACCCCAAGGCTTATATTACAACAGATATGACTAGCCCTACTTCATTGAGAAAATAAATTTTTTCTAGAATAGTAATAGCCCCCCAATAAATATTATAATCCCTGCAAGTAGTAAGATCAGCGTGTATGGTAGAATCTCTTTTGCTTTTATGCCTGTTATTCCAAGTAGTGGTAAAGCCCAAAAAGGCTGTAACATATTTGTTAATTGGTCTCCATAGGCTAAGGCCATTATACTTTTTGGTATACTAACTCCTAATTGAGTGGCAGCCTCAATAATTATTGGCCCTTGTACAGCCCATTGTCCGCCGCCACTTGGCACAAATACATTTACAATTCCGGCACTAATAAAAGTAAATATTGGGAATGTAGTTTCATTAGATATACTGACAAAGAAGCTAGACATTATATCTACCATGCCAGAATGATTCATAATTCCCATGATGCCAAAATAGAGGGGGAATTGGACCAAGATCCCTGAAGCACCTATAATTGCATTATCTATCGCTGCTAAAAAGTTAGAGAAATTCTTGTGCATTACTATTGCAAAACCTAATAGGACTAGGTTAATATAGTTTGGAGATATTATGCTTAAAGAGATGTTGTCGGGAAGTATTATGGCCTTATAAAAGGCATAGAAAATAATTGCTCCTCCAAAGACCCACGCTAAAGTAGTGCTATGATCTAATTTTCCGGCTCCACTAATTTCTTTTTCTTTTTCTTTTTCTTTTTCCGAAGAGATTGTTATGCTATCTCCTACATTTTTTTTCCCTATATAATACATAAGTATAGGAAGGGCAACAAGTAAGACAATACTTATACTTATATTCATGTTCGAAAAAATAGTTTCGGATTGAGAGATGACACCAATTTTATCTGAAAGAAAGTGCCCTTTCTCTGCAATTTTTATTGGTGCAGAACCTGATATCCCCCCATGCCAAACCATAAGACCAGAGTAGCCTGCTGCCCCGATTAATGGGTAATTAATTTTTATGTTTCTTGCACTTACATGCTCTCCAACTTTTCTGACAAAAATAGCTCCAAAGATAAGCCCTAGGCCCCAATTGAAAAGAGATACTAGTATTGTAAAAAATGTGATAATTGCAGCTGCATTTGCTGTGTTGTTGCAGTACTTAACTCCCTTTGTAATAATTTTATTTATTGGCCTACTTAATGCTAAGGTATGTCCTAAAACTAGCATTAGCATCATTTGAATAGCAAATACTAAAAGTGGAGAATGCCAAATCCCTTCTTCCCAGAATGATAAAAGCTGCAAAAAATGATTTCCTCCCGCTTTTGGTTCTGTTATAATAAGTGCTAGTATGAAAGTAAAAATAGTAAGTAGTACGGCTATTGTAAAAGGCGCTGGTAAGAGCGCCTTAAAAACCTTTTCAAACTTTTTAGCAGTTGGCATTCTTAGAATGGCAAGTCATCTTCTTCAGTTGCAGTGGCATTAAACTCAGGGGCCTCTCCCGCTTCACTTGAGCTACTACCCAAATTCTCTATTCTCCAAGCGTCAATATTATGAAAATATCTTCCATTAAACTCTTTTGAAGACAGGTTAAACGAAACCTCTACCTGATCTCCTTCATTATGGTGATTCAATATTTCGATTTTGTCTTCTCCAAATAATTGGAAACAAATCTCTGGGTTATATTGAGCTCCAGTATCAACCAAAAAAGATTGTTTTTTCCATTCCTTACCGGCTTTTGAAACTCCACTTTCAACACTTAGTTTCCTGCTTAACTTTCCTTTAATTGATAGGCTCATTTTTTAGAATTTTAAATTATATGTGCAAACTTAAATAAATTCTTTTGCTAAAGAATCTTTATAAGGTTGTTTTGTATATAAATGTTAAAAAATAATATCTTTGCCCTCCTTTTGCGGGTGTGGCGGAATTGGTAGACGTGCTAGACTTAGGATCTAGTGCCGCAAGGCGTGGGGGTTCGAGTCCCTTCACCCGCACAAATCAAGCCTTCACTTTGGTGAAGGTTTTTTATTTTAGCATAGTTTTATTATCAGAGAAATAAGTGTATTTTCGCATCCCTTTTAAAAATAAATAGAAGATGAAAATTACACAAAGTAAAGCAAAAGATTTGATGACTACTATTTCTGTTGAAGTAAAAGCTGAAGATTATACTGAGAAAGTAGATGAGACGCTAAAGAACTATCGTAAAACAACACAGATTCCTGGATTCAGGAAAGGAAAAGCTCCAATAGGTATAATTAATAAACAATATAGAACATCAGTTGTTATTGAGGAAGTTAATAAATTGCTTCAGGACGAACTATACAAACATATTACTGAGAAAAAGTTAAGAGTCTTAGGCTCTCCAATGCCAATTGATAGCAAACCAATTGATTGGGAAAAAACGGAGGATTTTAATTTTGAATATGAAGTGGGTCTAGCTCCTGAATTTGATGTCAAGATTACATCTAAAGATAAATTAAATTACTATAAAATACAGGCTGACACTAAAATTGTCGATCGTTATTGCAATGATATTGCCAAAAGATATGGCAAAATGAGTAATCCCGAGCTCTCTGTTGAGGGAGATCTAGTTTTTTGTAGTATTGAGCAGTTAGATATTAGTGGGAAAGTAATGGGTAATGGAATTAAGAATGATGCTACTGTTGCAATGGATTATATTACTGATCTAAAAATTAGAAATCAATTTATAGGATTAAGACAGAATGATGTAGTTATAATAAATATACTGAAAGCATTTGCTAATCATGCTGATTTGGGAGCCATGTTAAATGTGGATCACAAAGCTATTCATAATTTAGTCTCAGAAGAATTTCAATTTACGGTGAAGAATGTAAATAGACTAGAACCTGCAAAATTAGATAAAGAGTTATTTGATAAAGTTTATGGCCCTGGATCTGTTAACAATGAGAAGGATTTTAAAGCCAGAGTAAAATCTGAAGCTGAAGTTCAGTTCGTTAGGGAAAGCGATAGGATGCTTAAGAATGATGTAGTAAATTATTTCATTTCTAAATTAAAATTAGACATGCCAAATAACTTTCTGAAAAGATGGTTGGTTAAAACTTCTGAACAGCCGATTACTATGGAAATGCTAGAAAAAGAGTATGATATGTATTCTAAAAGCTTGCAATGGCAATTAATTGAGAATAAGATTTTAGAAAAATATCAGATTAAAGTTACACAGGATGATATTTTATCACATGCAAAAAAGTTGATTGGTAGTCAAATGAAACAATACGGTCAGCCCGAGAGTGATGACAAGAAATTAACTGAGATTGCCAATGATATTCTTAAGAATGAAGAAGAAAAAAAGAAATTATATGATCAGATGTTTGATGAAAGAACATTATCTTTTTATAAAGAAAATTTCAAATTAAATGAAAAGAGTATTTCTTATGATGATTTTGTTAAATTAGCATCAGAAAAATCATAAAATATATTAATCATGGATTACGGAAAAGAATTTAAAAAATATGCAACGAAACATAAGGGGATAACTAGTTTGCATCTTGATGAGTTTAATTCAATTTATGGAAATTACATTTCACCAACTATTATTGAAGAAAGACAGATGAATGTTGCAAGTATGGATGTTTTTTCTCGTTTAATGATGGATAGAATTATATTTTTAGGCGTCCCTATTAATGACTATGTAGCAAACATTATCCAAGCTCAACTATTGTTTTTAGAATCAGTTGATGCGAATAAAGACATATTAATTTATTTAAACTCTCCTGGTGGTGGAGTTTATGCGGGACTTGGTATTTATGATACTATGCAATATATTAATCCTGACGTATCTACTATATGTACAGGTATGGCAGCTTCAATGGGCGCTGTGTTACTATGTGCTGGAGCATCCGGGAAAAGAACTGCTCTTAAGCACTCTAGAGTAATGATACATCAACCATTAGGAGGGGCGCAAGGACAGGCTTCTGACATTGAGATCACTGCTAATGAGATTAAGAAATTAAAGAATGAGCTATATGCGATTATTGCAAATCATTCAGGGCAAAAATTTGATAAAGTTTGGAAAGATAGCGATAGAGATTATTGGATGACTGCAGATGAAGCAAAAGCTTATGGGATGATAGATGAGGTGCTTCAAAGAAAAAAATAATGTCAGAAACTGAAAAAATTTCATGTTCTTTTTGTGGAAAGAATAAGCAAGACACTAATATTTTGATTGCAGGTGATTCTGCTCATATTTGTGATTCTTGTATAGAACAAGCTCATGATATTGTAAAAGAAGACTCTGTTGCACAGAAGGCACTCTCAGAAGATTTCAAATTATTAAAGCCCAAAGCAATCAAAGATTATTTGGATGATTTTGTTATCGGACAGGATGAGCTAAAGAAGGTAATATCAGTAGCTGTTTATAATCATTATAAAAGACTTTTACAGCTTGATACTAGCGAGGAAGATGTTGAAATTGAGAAGTCAAATATTATTATGGTAGGGCAAACTGGGACTGGAAAGACTCTAATTGCTCGCACTATTGCTAAACTCTTAAAAGTACCATTTTGTATTGCTGATGCCACTGTTCTTACTGAAGCAGGTTATGTTGGAGAAGATGTTGAGAGTATATTGACTCGTCTTTTACAAGCTGCTGATTATAATGTAGAGAAAGCAAAGAAAGGAATTGTCTTTATCGATGAGATTGATAAGGTAGCTCGTAAAAGTGACAACCCTTCAATTACCCGTGATGTAAGCGGAGAGGGGGTACAGCAAGCTATGCTTAAATTACTAGAAGGAACAATTGTAAATGTCCCTCCTCAAGGAGGCAGAAAACATCCTGATCAGAAAATGATTGCCTTGAACACTAAAGATATTTTATTTATAAGCGGAGGGGCCTTTGTTGGTATTGAGCAGCATATATCTAGAAGAATGAATACTAAATCTATTGGATTCCGATCAGAGAATGAAGCAATGATTGATACAGAAAACTTATTGCAGTATATTTCTCCACAAGACCTAAAATCTTTTGGACTTATACCAGAACTTATTGGTAGAATGCCAGTGGTATCACATCTAAATCCTTTGGATAGAATAGCTTTAAAAAAGATACTAACAGAACCTAGAAATGCTCTTATTAAACAGTATCAGAAGTTATTTGAAATGGAAGGAATAAATCTAATATTTGACAAGAAAGCAATTGATATTATTGTAGATAGAGCTATGGAATTTAAATTAGGGGCAAGAGGCTTGCGATCAATCTGTGAAGCAATTATGCTGGATGCTATGTTTGAATTTCCTTCTGATGAAAGTAAGAAAGAGTTAAAAATTACAGCGTCTTATGTAAAAGCTCAGTTATCTAGGGTCTCTTCTGCTAAACTAAAAGTTGCTTAGCTATCAATTAATTACTATTGGATACTTATCCTCGTTAATTATTACATCTATATTGCAATCACACAAGGACTCTCCGTAGTTGACAATTCTATTAGCATACCCATCAGGAGTTATCTTTGAGGTTCCGCTTTTAATTACACAAGAAGGGAAACAACTTAGGGCAACATTAAGAGTGTCTATAATTGTCATTGTGAAATCATTTCCATTCACTCCATTACCACTTGCAGAGCCTGTTATCTTATATTCATCGTCGGAGAGATCAAGATACGTATCTTCTCCGCTGGTCCATTCCTTAACTATATCTGATTCCCAGTTGATTGTGCCGTTAGGAGTGCTTATACTGGCGTCATTTACTTCTATTGTAAAGCATATATTTCCATTATTTTTTCTCCCCTGATTGGTTACTGTCATTTCTCCCTGGATGAGATTATAGTTTACATAATAATTGTCAAAAGTAGTGGTAATTACCGCTAAAGAATCACGGTATTTTCCTGTGTATGTAACATTAATCTTACCCTTTCTCAATTTCCCTCCAGGGTATGGGTATATGATTTCATTAGCACCAAAGTTAATGATCAATGTATCTATATTTGAGGCGTCATTATTCATAATTGTAAATTTTGGATATGATTTATTTATGCCATTATCTAAAAAAGCTCCCTCAACAATATGGTCAACATCATTAAAAATATTTTCAGCAGTTAAGTGATCTTGGCAAGCTTGAGTATTAGCTAATTCAGGTGTGTTTATTACATTTTGTTCTTTACATGAGTAAAGCAAGACAGTTAAGATTCCTAAAGCAAATATGGCGTTTTTCATTAGTTTGATTTTTTGTAAAATTACTTATTTTTTTCAAAAGTTAGAAAGCTGTAATTATGAGCATGTTTTTCATCTGCTTTGCAATCTATTCTTCCAGTTTCTTGCCATTCTTTTGTTATTTCAGGGAAAAAGGTATCTCCATCAAATAGGTGATGCACTTTTGTAAGATAGATCTTGTCTACTACTTCCTTCTCTAGAGCTAATTTGTAAATCTCCCCCCCTCCAATTATAAAAGGTTCTTTATCTTCATTCTCCCTTGCAATCCTAAGCGCAGCCTCTAATGAATTAACTACAATACAACCTTCAGCTATATAATTATCTTTTCTTGTAATCACTACATTAGTCCTGTTAGGCAATGGACTATATCTATGAGGAATAGATTCAAAGTTCTTGCGTCCCATTATAACATGATGACCTAGAGTAGTTTCTTTAAAAAAAATCATATCTTTAGGTAGAGACCAGATAAGATTATTGTCTTTCCCGATAACTCCATTCTCAGATGCCGCTACTATCAGTGAGACTTTCATCAGTTTTTCTTTACATTGTAATTAACACCTCTTTCTTCTAAATATTTTCTTATCCATTTAAAATGTCCTCCTAAATATTCTGGGGGAGATATTCCTATTCTATTATATGCCCCATTAGCAACTAGGTTCGCAACAGCTGTACAAGTAAACCCTGTTGTGCGAGCCATCGATATAGTATCATTTTGATATCTGTCTAATAAATTATATTGATAGCTTACTGTCTTCCCATCCTCTTTTCCTTTTATTATAATTCTCATTACCGTAAAGTCTTTATCTCCTGATTCCATTTTCCATTTTGGGAATAATAGTCTCGCTGTAATATCTATAGGGCGAATCATGATTCCATTGACGTCTATTTTCTTATATGAGAAAAATCCGCTTTCTTTTAGAACTTTCAGATATTCTACGCAACCGGGGTACCGTAAGGTTTTTTCAATCATATTTGGAACATGAGGCATTGTCTTTATTAGACTTCTTAATCCATCAGAATTCCAGCTTTCTAAGGTCCCTATTTCTTCAAAATTAACAAGCTCTGTATCTGATAATGCTTCTTTAACAATTAAAGCTGAATTTTCAATATAGCGTGCTGGACGAATGTATTCTTCAATGACATCAATTGGAGAAAAAACTGCTTGATATTCATATGGCCATTCTCTTTTCTCAGGAAGTCCTCCAACTAAACATTCATAATTGGTAATTCTCATTTTTGAGTCATGATGACCAAAAATGATATTCCCCATTCCTGGCGCTACACCGCAATCCATTACGGCAGTAACTCCTTTTTGTTTGGCTAATTTATCTAGCCCAAATGGATCCTCTGGATAAAAGGAAATGTCTACTATGTTTTTTCCTGATTCGATCACATTTTGCATCATTTTATAGCCCATAAAACCTGGTACAGCGCCTACCACTAAATCACATCCTTTAATAAGATTTTGTAAATTGGCTGTATCGGAAATATCTGCACAGATGGTATTAATATTATTAAGTTTGTCCAAATTATTTTGGGAAATATCTATAGAAGTAACGGTATGATTTTTAGCTAAATCTTTTGCTATTACTCCTCCTACCAATCCGGCTCCTAATACAGTTATATTTGCCATTATACCGCTACCTTTGCTTTAATGTGTGGATGAGATTCATAATTAATTAATTCAAAATCTTCAATGGTGAAATCAAAAATATTTCTAACATCTGGGTTGATTTTCATAGTTGGTAGTTTTCTGCAATCTCTACTGAGTTGTAAATTAGTTTGCTCAAAATGATTTGTGTAAATATGGGCATCACCTAAAGTATGAATGAAATCACCAACTTGTAAATTACAAACTTGCGCCATCATTATTGTAAGCAATGAATAGGATGCAATATTGAAAGGAACTCCCAAAAAGATGTCTGCACTTCTTTGATATAGCTGACAAGAAAGTTTGCCATCTGCTACATAAAACTGAAAAAAAGCATGGCATGGAGGCAAAGCCATTTGTTTAATCTCTCCTACATTCCAGGCACTTACAATGATCCTCCTACTATCTGGATTCTTTTTTAAAGTATCAACTACTTCAGAGATTTGGTCGACATGCTTGCCGTCTGGGGCTGGCCAAGATCTCCATTGATATCCATAAACATGTCCTAAATCTCCATTTTTATCTGCCCACTCATCCCAGATACGAACGCCATTGTCTCTAAGGTATTTAATATTGGTGTCACCTTTTAGAAACCAAAGTAACTCATGGATGATCGATTTTAAATGTAACTTTTTGGTGGTAATACATGGGAACCCTTTAGATAAATCAAAACGCATTTGATGGCCAAAGACACTTTTAGTTCCTGTCCCTGTTCTATCAGATTTTAGCGTGCCTTCTTCCATCACGCGTGTCATTAGGTCTAAGTATTGTTCCATTAAATTAACATTCCTACAATTACAGCTGTAAATAAGGAGGCAATTGTTCCTCCTATTAGAGCCAAAATTCCTAATCTAGATAAATCACTTCTTCTGTTTGGGGCTAATGCACCGATCCCTCCAATTTGTATTCCAATAGATGCAAAATTGGCAAAACCACATAGTATATACGTTGCTATTATTATTGATTTTTCTTCAAAGAATTTGCCACTTGCTTTTAATTCTCCTAGAGATACATATGCTACAAATTCATTTAAGATAGTTTTTTCTCCTAAAAGTTGCCCTACTAATACGACATCTTGAGCGCAAACACCTAAAAGCCAGGTAATTGGAGCTAGTGTATAACCTAAAATAAATTGCAAAGTTAAACCGTCATATTGCCCATCTGTGATAGAGGCCACCCAATTATTAATACCTGTAGATTCGCCTATAAAATCTTGTAGAAAGTAGTTAGCCATAGCAATAAAGGAAATAAATACTAAAAGCATAGTTCCTACATTTACTGCTAATTTTAAGCCCTGCATAGTTCCTATACTTATTGCCTCTAAAGCATTTGTCCCAAGTTGCTCTTCAGAGATGCTCATATTTTTATCAACATCTTCTGTCTCTGGTAGAAGAATCTTAGCAGCTACTATAGCAGCAGGGGCAGACATTACAGAGGCAGCTAATAAATGTTTGGCAAAAAAGAGTTGTTGTACAGGGTCACTTCCACCTAAGAATCCAATGTAAGCAGCTAATACGCCACCAGCAATAGTAGCCATTCCTCCACTCATTAGGCATAGTAGTTCTGATAAAGTCATCTTATCAATGTAAGGCTTAATTAGTAGAGGAGATTCTGTTTGTCCTAGGAATATATTTCCTGCGGCAGCTAAACTCTCAGAACCTGAAAGTTTTAAGGTTTTCTTCATAAAAAATGCAAAGGCGTAAACCATTTTTTGTAGGATGCCATAGTAGAATAACAGGCTTGTTAATGCAGAGAAGAATAAAATAGTTGGCAATACTTGAAATGCAAAAATAAAGCCAAAAGAATCTATATTATCTACTATATCTCCAAAAAGAAACAGCGATCCCTCTCTGGTGAATCCTAATACAGTGACAAATACAGAACTGAGCCATTCAAAGCCTTTCTGTACAAAAGATACTTTTAAAATGAGTCCTGCAAATACAACTTGTATGAGCAATCCTTTCCAGACTAATTGCCAGTCGATTCCTTTTCTGTTTCTTGAGAAAGCGAATGCAATTAAAAGTAATGTTATCATCCCTAATAACCCTCTCATTAAATTGTTAAATGAAAATCCATTGCCTATAATCTTTGTGTCTCTATGGAAAGTAAAGTTAATGCCATTTTCATTTAGAGTTAAAGACATTTCATTAACATCTAGATGATATTTTCTTGTTGTATCTACAGGAATTTTGTAGTGAAGAGATAAATGGTGATCCTTTAAATCCCACCTCCCATTTGCAAATAAATTTTCTTTTACAATTTCATAATAAAATGTTCCATCTTCATTAATTTGCATGTAGTCTCCATTAGAGATGTCCTTTATATTTTTGCCATTTTGAAGTGTGTCAGGAAGAATAGATTGAAAATTCCACTTGCCACTAATATTTTGAGAGAATGAAAAGAAAGTAATAACTAAAGAAGTAGTAAGTAGGCAGATTTTTTTCATGTTATTCCCCTTTTCTTTTGTTTATTTCGTCTCTTATTTTAGAAGCTTTTTCATAATCTTCTTCTTCAATGGATTGAGCTAATATCTTTTTTAGTTTTATTAAACTAAAAGTGTTAATTCCTTGAGGATCAGCTATTTTGTCATCTTCTTCCTCAAGATTTAGATTTTCAGAGTCCTTCTCATCTTCTTTACGGGTACTATTAATAATAATCCCTGCTCTTGACAAAATATCTTCATAAGTAAAAATAGGACAGCCATATCTTATTGCAATTGCAATTGCATCAGAAGTTCTGGCATCAATTGCTATTTCTTCATTAGTGTCTTTGTGTTTGCAATGAAATGAAGAATGAAAAATACCCTCGATCAAGGTATGTATTACAATTTTTTGAACTATGATATTGAATTTCTCTCCCATGGTTTTAAATAAATCATGAGTTAGCGGTCTATCTGGTTCTTCCGTTCCGTCAAGGGCTATAGCAATTGATCTTGCTTCACACCATCCAATTACAATGGGCAGTTGTCTTTTTCCGGTAGTTTCATTCAGTAGTAAAACATAGGCATTGTTTTGAGAATCACTTTGTTTTATTGCTGCTATATCTAACTGAACAAAATCCAATTTAGTTTATTCTTTTAATTTCTTCTATTAATTTAGGTATAACTTCAAATGCATCTCCCACTATACCGTAATCTGCTGATTTAAAAAATGGTGCTTCAGGATCGGTGTTAATTACAACCATTGTTTTTGACGAATTTACACCTGCTAGGTGCTGTATAGCTCCTGAGATCCCTACAGCAATATAAAGGTTAGGGGCTACTACTATACCAGTTTGACCTACATGCTCACTATGAGGTCTCCAACCAATATCTGATACTGGTTTAGAGCATGCTGTTGCAGCTCCAAGAAGATTGGCTAATTCCTCAATCATTTCCCAATTCTCAGGACCTTTCAATCCTCTTCCAGCTGAGACTATAATTTCTGCCTCCGCTAAAGATATCTTTCCACTTGTCACTTCTTGACTATTTATAGTAACACTTGTATTATTAGCACTTTCAATTTTTTGAATTTCACAACTACCGTTACACTCAACTAGACCGAAAGCATTTGGGGCTAAAATAATTATGGCTTTTTCTGTATTAATTTTAGTGTTTTCAATGGCCTTTCCAGAGAATGATTTTCGTTTAATTTCTAGTGGAGAGACGCTAGAAGGGGTGCTAATTACATTAGACGCCATCCCTGCTTTAAGTTTTGCTGCTAATCTTGGGGCGATCATCTTTGATGTATAGGTGCTAGGGAAGACAATCATATTTGCATCAGAACAATTAACAGAAAAAAGATGAGTTGCAGCTTTACTATCTCCTTTTTCAATTCCGCTTGTCGTTAATACTTTGTTTGCTCCATAGTTCTCTAGTTTCAATAATTCATCATCACTTTCATTTCCAAATGTAAGGGCAATAACATCTGTGCGTAACAATTTAGCAGTCTCACTTGCATAAGAAACAGCCTCATAGGTGCTTTTCCTGAAACTACCCCCCCAACTTTCTGCATATACTAATACTGACATTTTTTAAATCTGTTTTTTTTAATTAAATAACTTTTGCTTCGTCTCTTAGTAAGGAGACCAAATCGGCTACATTATCAGAGGATACTAATTTGCAATCTTGCTTGTTAGCCGGTTTCTCAAAGCCACTTGATATTGTCAAGTGTACATTGTCTAATGGTTCAATTACTTGTAAAGGTTTTGTTCTTGCTTGCATAATTCCTCGCATATTAGGGATTCTAAGTTCAGACTCTTGAACTAGTCCTTTTTGTCCACTAATTACAAAAGGAAGGTTTGTCAATATATTTTCTATCCCTCCATCAATCTCCCTTGTAATCTCTGCTGTATCCCCAGAAATATGTAATCCATTACATGCATTAATAAATGGCAAATCAAGCATTTCTGCTAGCATACCACCTACAGCACCTCCATTATAATCAATTGACTCTCTACCTGCTATAACTAAATCAGCAGGATTATTCTTTAAGTAATTTGCAATTTCAACAGCTGTAGAGTAACTATCTTGAGGTGTCATATTAATCCTAATTGCTTCATCAGCGCCAATTGCAAGTGCTTTTCTAATTACAGGCTCTACTGTTACATCTCCTGCTGTAATAACGGTTACCTTTCCTCCATTAGCTTCTTTAAGCATCATGGCTTTTGTAAGTCCAAATTCATCATAAGGGTTAATTATAAATTGCACTCCATCAGAATCAAATTTGCCTCCGCTATCTGTAAAGTTAATTTTTGATGTAGTATCAGGGACGCTACTTATACAAACTATAATATTCATTTCTTAGGTATTTTATTAGTGATTGCAAATTTAGATAAAATGAGCTAAATATAGATGTTTATCATAAGATAAATATCAGTTCTAATCACATAAAATATATCTAAACTTATTCATTCATTTTAAAATACTATTTTTGCATCCATTTTTATAACAAAATAAATAATTTAAAAACAAAACAATGGAATCATTAATGATGTATATGCCGGCAGTTTTAGCAATAGTAGGGTTGATCTATATGTTAATCAAGAGGTCTTGGGTAATGAAACAAGATGCTGGAGATGGAAAGATGAAAGAAATTTCTAATCATATTTATGAAGGGGCTTTAGCTTTTTTAAATGCAGAGTACAGACTGTTGTCAATATTTGTAATTATTGTAAGTATTTTATTGTTTGTAGTTTCTACTATAGTTGATACAACACACTGGATGATTGTAATTGCTTTTATTTTTGGAGCGATATTCTCTGCCTTTGCTGGAAATATAGGTATGAAGATTGCAACAAAAACAAATGTTAGGACTACACAGGCTGCCAGGACATCCTTACCAAATGCATTAAAAGTTTCTTTTGGAGGAGGAACTGTAATGGGACTAGGGGTTGCGGGTTTAGCAGTACTTGGTTTGACAGCATTCTTTATTATTTTCTATAATTACTTTGCTGGAGAAGATATGATTATCGTTTTAGAAGCTCTTGCAGGATTTTCATTAGGTGCTGAGTCTATAGCTTTATTTGCAAGAGTAGGTGGAGGTATTTATACTAAAGCTGCTGATGTTGGTGCAGATTTAGTAGGAAAAGTTGAGGCAGATATTCCAGAAGATGACCCAAGAAACCCAGCAACAATTGCTGATAATGTTGGAGATAATGTTGGAGATGTTGCAGGTATGGGAGCCGATTTGTTTGGTTCTTATGTAGCTACGGTTTTGGCAGCTATGGTACTTGGTTATTATGTAATTCAAGATACTCTTTCACAAGGAATTGAACTGGTTAAATTTGATGGTATTGGTCCGATTTTATTGCCAATGGTAATTGCAGGTGCTGGGGTTATAATTTCAATTATTGGGACAATGCTTGTTAGCATTAATGATAATGATGCAAAAGAAGACCAGGTGATGGGAGCATTAAACAAAGGAAATATTACTTCAATTATTTTAGTTGCTATCTCATGCTACTTCTTTATAGACTACATGTTACCTGAAATGATGGTGATGGAGTTCTTTGACCCAATTTCATTTAGTTCAATGGATGTGTTTTATGCGACATTAGTTGGATTAATTGTTGGAGGCTTAATCTCATCTGTTACTGAATATTATACTGGTCTTGGGAAAAGGCCAATTCTTAAAATTGTTCAACAATCAAGTACTGGAGCGGCAACAAATATAATCTCCGGTCTTGCTACAGGTATGATATCTACATTCCCTTCAATTATATTATTTGCAGGAGCTATTTGGGCTTCTTATGAGTTTGCTGGATTTTATGGTGTTGCTATGTCTGCTTCTGCAATGATGGCTACTACTGCTATGCAATTAGCAATTGATGCTTTTGGACCTATTGCCGATAATGCAGGAGGAATTGCTGAGATGAGTGAGCAAGATCCTATAGTAAGAGAGCGCACAGATATATTAGATTCAGTTGGTAATACTACAGCTGCTACAGGTAAAGGATTTGCAATAGCATCAGCAGCGTTAACATCGCTTGCTTTATTTGCCGCATATGTTATGTTGGCAGATATTGATGGGATAAATATATTTAAGGCTCCTGTATTGGCAATGCTTTTTGTAGGAGGAATGGTGCCAGTTGTATTCTCCGCTTTAGCACTGAATGCGGTAGGGAAAGCTGCAATGGAAATGGTGTATGAAGTTAGAAGGCAGTTTAAAGAAATTGCGGGCATTATGGAAGGGAAGGGTAAGCCAGAATATGATAAGTGTGTTGATATATCTACCAAGGCATCTTTAAAAGAAATGATAGCCCCAGGATTATTAACTATATTGTCCCCATTAGTGATAGCTTTCATTCCAATGATATTTGGAATGGATAATAAAGAGATTGCTGAGATGTTAGGAGGATATATGGCCGGAGTTACAGTGAGCGGGGTGTTATGGGCAATCTTTCAAAATAATGCTGGTGGCGCATGGGATAATGCTAAGAAATCGTTTGAAGCAGGGGTAGAAATTAATGGAGAGATAACATATAAAGGATCCGAGGCACACAAGGCATCTGTTACAGGAGACACAGTTGGAGATCCATTTAAAGACACTTCTGGCCCTTCGATGAATATTTTAATTAAATTAACTTGTTTAATTGGGTTAGTAATTGCTCCAATTTTGGGGGATCATGATCCAAGCACAGAACAGGATAATCAGGAGTCAACTGAAGTTATTATATTTGAAGAGGGTGATCAGAAAATTATTATGATTGCTGATGAGGATGGTTCTGAAGAATAATTATTTAATTTTTGATTTTACAAAAATTATCAAAATAAAAATTAAGCAGTTGCTTGCCTTTATTGTGTTATTCTGGTATGTTTATTTCAAAACAAGCCATTTATCTCTGCATTGATTTTTTCAAGAATATTACTTAGGTCTTCATCATTTTCTTCATAGTTTATCTCATCAACATCAATGATCAGAAGTTTGCCTTTAGTATATTCTCCTATCCAGGCCTCATAGCGCTCATTAAGTCTTGTGAGGTAATCCAAACGGATACTATTTTCATATTCTCTCCCTCTTTTTTGAATTTGTTCAACAAGAGTTGCGACAGAAGCCCTTAAATAAATTAATAAATCAGGCCCATCAATAAAGCCATCCATAAGATTGAAAATTTCTATGTAGTTATCAAAGTCTCTGGTGCTCATTAACCCCATTTGATGCAAGTTAGGAGCAAAGATTTTGGCATCTTCAAAAATTGTTCTATCCTGGATGTATGTTTTATCACTTTTCTTAATGTCTACAATTTGTCTGAATCGGCTATTTAGAAAGAATACTTGTAAATTGAAAGACCATCTTTGCATGTCCTTGTAAAAATCATTTAGGTAAGGGTTATTTTCTACATCTTCATAATGGGCCTCCCATTTATAATGTTTTGCTAATTTGGTTGTGAGGGTTGTTTTTCCTGATCCAATATTGCCGGCAATTGCTATATGCATGGTCTAAATTTTTTACTAAAATAAAAAAAGTATTATTTCTAGTTATGGTTATTTGCCATTAGTAGTGGTTTTTGTTGAAAACTTCTTTTTTATATATAATATCTTCTCTGCAATCTCTCTGTTGTTACTTAGTCTAGGGATTTTATTTTGTCCACCGAGCTTTCTGTTGTTTTTGAGCCAAATATAGAATTCATTATTTTCTATAACTACTAATTCAGGCTCTTGTAGTATAAGATTATTGTTTCTTTTTGCTTCATAATCAGAGTTTAGTTGCTGAATTTGCCAATCTATTTCTTTCATAAAAAGATTAAGATTTCTTGGTTTATTTGCAAATTCAATGAACCATTGATGCCCTCCTGATTTCTTAGTAATAAATATTGGAGCTACAGTGTAGTCAATTATAGAGCACTTGAATTGCTTGCAAGTGTTACTGATTGCGGTATCTGTATTATGCACCATTAATTCTTCTCCAAATGCATTAACATAGCTTTCTGTTCTTCCTGTGATCTTAATTCTGAATGGGAATAGGCTGGTGAATTTAATCACGTCACCTATCACATACCTCCATAGACCTCCGTTAGTTGTTATGATTAAAGCATAATCTCTGTTTAATTCGACTTCGGATAAATTAATTGCATCTGTTTTTCCGTTACGGTATTTATACATTGGTATAAATTCATAAAAAATACCATAATCAAGCATAAGTAATATTCCTTCGCTTGGGTTTTTGTCTTGTACCCCAAAGAATCCTTCGGAGGCATTATACCCTTCTAGATAATTCATCTTGTCAGAAGGAATAATTTCTTCAAATTGTTGTCTATAAGGTTCAAAGTTCACTCCTCCGTGCATATATAATTCTAGATTAGGCCATAATTCTAAGATGTTATTCTTCCCACTTAATTGCAGAATCCTTTTTAGCAGAATTAGCATCCAAGAAGGCACTCCGGTTAAGTTGGTTATATTCTCATTTATTGCTTGTTTTGCGATCTTATCTAGTTTTTCATCCCACTCTTTCATTAGTGCCGTATTAATGTCAGGCACTCTATGGTAATTTACCCAGAAAGGAAATTCATCTAAAAGAATTGCCGATAAATCACCATCCTTAAATTTTCTTTTTTTTGATTTTGTCATACTACCGCCAAGCATTATGCCCTTGCCATTGTAGATGTTGATCTTTGGAAAATTATTTTCATATATCGAGAGCATATCTTTACCTGCTTTAAAATGACAATCCTCTAGCGATTCTTTTGTGACAGGTATAAATTTACTCTTATTATTAATTGTTCCTGATGATTTTGCAAACCAATTTATTTTGCCGGGCCAAAGAATATCCTCTCCTCCTTTTCTTATTTTTGTAATATAATGATCAAAATCTTCATAGGTTCTTATTGGTATTTGATTTTTAAATGTGATATAATTCGTTATTTTCTCGAATTGGTGATCTTCTCCAAATTTAGTTTTTATGCCCTTTTTGATTAAGTAGTTAAAAACGGATTCCTGGACTTGTATAGGATTGTCAACAAATTTCTTAATATTTTTAATGCGTTTTCGCATTATTAAAGAAAGTATATGATTTTTGATTGAGAAGTAATTCAATATTGTAAATTTGAAGGACTCAAAAATACAAAAATATGTTGGTTGATACGCTTAAGAAAATGGGTACGGAGTTAAAAGAAGTTGTGCATTATACTTTAGATATTCATGGGAAAACTCATAATATGAATAACTATATTGGAAAACAATTAAAAATAACTTGGAGCGGATTTGTAATATGTTGTTGTGGCAAAAAGATGGATAATTTTTATAGGAATTCAGGATATTGTTATAAATGTTATTGGGATTCTCCACTTGCGTCTCAATCAATTTTTAAGCCGGAACTTTGTACTGCCCATTTAGGTATTGAAGAAAGAGACTTAGAGTGGGAGAAAGAATTTCAAATTACCCCACATTATGTTTATTTAGCAAATTCATCAGGTATAAAAGTAGGAATTACTAGAGGTTCGCAAGGAGTAATTAGATGGATGGATCAAGGGGCAAGTCAAGCTATACTATTGGCAGAGGTTCCTAATAGAAGATTCTCAGGAGATATTGAGGTTGCTTTAAAATGTTTTGTAGCTGATGTAACTAATTGGAGAAAAATGCTTTCCGGCACTCCAGAGGCTGTAGATCTAGTAAAAATGAAAGAAGAACTTTCAGTACATGTTCCAAAAGAGTTCCAACGATACATTTTGCCAGATAATACCGTAACAGAGATACAATATCCGGTAACTAGATATCCAGATAAGATTAAAAGTGTTAGGCTTGAGAAAAATCCTCATTTAGAAGGGGTGCTTTTAGGTATTAAAGGTCAGTATTTATTACTTGATCAAGATAGAGTGTTTAATGTCCGCTCTCATGAAGGTTTTATCTCTGAATTTTCTGTTCAAGAATCTGCTCAAGGGACTTTATTTTAATGTGATAATAAAAGGAATTCTTGCTTGAATTCTATCTGCCTCAAGTAAATTCTCAATAGGTTCTGTAATCTTAGTCCGAAAACCTAATCTTTCTATTATTATATTAGAGATACTAGTTCCTTGTCCTATCTTCATAGCTAATTTTGTAAAAGGATCTTGTTTTCTTGGGAGGGAGATAATTCTATAATCATCAACTTCAGCTAGTAATGAGGCGATTTCGATAGCCTTTTCAATACCTCCATAAGTGTCAATTAGCCCAATTGATTTTGCGTCATAGCCTGTCCAGACCCTACCTTGGCCTATTTCATCTACAGCAGTTTTACTCATATTTCTTCCTTCAGATACATGTGTAATGAATGTATTGTACGTATTTTCAATACTCTTTTGGATTTTTCCTCTTTCAAAATTAGTTAGAGGTCTGTTTGTCCCAATATCAGCAGACTTATTTGTATTAACCGTATCAATAGTAATACCTAATTTATTTTTGTATAATTTTTGGAGATTTGGTATCATACCGAAGACCCCGATAGATCCCGTTAACGTAGTAGGATTTGCTACAATACTATCAGCAGCACATGCGATATAGTATCCCCCACTAGCAGCATAATCACCCATAGATACTACTAGTGGTTTTTTCTCTTCTTTTGTTAATATAGTCTCTCTCCATATGACATCTGAAGCTAATGCACTCCCTCCTCCAGAATTAATTCTTAAAACAATTGCTTTTACATTTTTATCTTCTCTAGCCTCTTTTATAGCTTTAGCAGTGGTCTCAGAACCTATACTCTTTTCATCCCCTTTGCCAGAACTGATTGTTCCTGTTGCGTAGATAATTGCAATCTTATTTCTGCTAATCTCTTCCTTTTCCAGTTCTATATTAGTGTATTTTTTTATAGAAATAAAATTTAATTTTTCACCTCCAGAGGCTACAAGTAAGCTGTCTTCAATTTGATCTTGATAAAGTAAAGCGTCTACATAGTTTAAATCAAGGCAACTTTTTGTGCTTTCTAAACTTAAGTTGTTTGCATGTCCTTGTATTTCAGAGAGGGTAAACCCTCGCTGACTTGCAATACTGTCCATAATGTTGTCTGCGATTGAATTGAGAAAAAGTGTCATTTGTTTTCTATTGGCAGGGCTCATTTTATCTAACGTGAATGGTTCAATAGCACTTTTAAATTTACCATGTCTAATAATTTGCACATCAACATCTAACTTCTCTAAAAGACCCTTAAAAAACAATTGAGATACAGATAATCCTTTTATCTCAACAATCCCTTCTGGGTTAAGATAGATTTTATTTGCAACTGAAGCTAAATAATATGCTGACTGTGAATATACTTCGGAATAGGCAATAATGGGTTTTTTAGTTTTCTTAAACTCTAATAGTTTATTTCTGATTTCTTCAATTTTTGATAGGCCTGCATTTATAAAAGAAGTGTTGATATAGATTGCTTTTATGTTGTTATCTTTCTTCGCTTTCTCAATATTATCTAATATTTGCTTCAGCTCGATAGTTTCTCCAACTTCTCCTGAAACATCTAAGAATCTATCAAGTGGGTTTTCTGACGCCCTCTCAACAACTAATGTGTTCGCTAGATCAATTCTTAAAATACTATTTTCTTTAATTGTTATTTCTTTCTCCGAACTCATTAATGCAATGCTTCCAGTAAATAATAATATAAGAATAAATATTGATACTAATATCCCTATTATAGTAGAAAAGATGTTTTTAAAGAATGATTTCATATGTTTATTTTTAAGATAATAAAAATACAATTTTTTCTGTTATATTTGAGTGATTTTTGAAACATGAACAAAGTATATTTACAATTAGGCAGTAATTTAGGAGAAAGGGACCAATTTATTGCTCATGCAGTTAACGAAATATCAGAGCATATTGGAAAGATAAATATTTGTTCCAAGATTTATGAAAGTACACCCTGGAGAGTTGACGGACAAGAAAATTATTTAAATCAGATAATAAAAGTGGAAACTTTGCTTTCAGCTGAAGATGTATTATCTGCTGCACTTAAGATTGAGAATAAATTAGGTAGAGTGCGTATCGAAAAATGGGGACAAAGATTAATTGACATTGACATTATCTTTTTTAATAATGAAATTATTGAAACTCCTCATTTGTGTATTCCTCATAAGCATATGCACGAAAGAAATTTTGTATTACATCCCTTAAACGATATTGCTCCGGATGTAATTCATCCAAAATATAATAAAACTGTTTCTGAGTTATTTAATGAGTCAAAAGATACGGAAGATGTAGTAGAATATGCAGTATAAGTATATTGCTATTGAAGGAAATATTGGTAGTGGTAAAACTACGCTAGCAACTATGCTCTCAGCTGATTTTAACGTAAGATTGATACTTGAAGAATTTGCTGAGAATCCTTTTTTGCCAAAATTCTATGAAGCACCAGATAGGCATGCCTTTCCTTTGGAGCTTTTTTTTATGGCAGAGCGGTATCATCAACTTAGAAACTTACAGGGACAGGACCTGTTCCAACCTCAGATTATATCAGATTATTTTTTTATAAAGTCTAAATTGTTTGCACATAATAATCTTCAGAATGATGAGATGCAACTTTTTAATCGCCTATTTGATATCATGTATGCATCTTTACCAAAACCTGACTTGTTAGTTTATTTATATGCTGATATTGTCAGATTACAAAATAATATTAAGAAGAGAGGGAGGCATTTCGAACAAAACATCTCTGACGCATATTTGCAAAGTATTCAAGAAAGATATCTTGATTATTTAAGAAAACAGAATGATTTTCCTGTTATTATTTTGGATGTTACCGCTGTTGATTTTGTTTCTGATAAATTAATTTATGAACACATTAAAGAGAGCCTTTTAGGTGTCTATGATCAAGGTGTTTATCATAAGAAACTATAACCAATGAGACAGATCTTTTTCTATTAGAGTCTCTAATTTTTTTATGTCTTCCTTATAATGCTTTTTGGTAAGTTTAGTAACTAAATTATTGCTAATCTTATCAGGTTTTGAATAGATCATTTTTAGAATGATACCTGTCATAAATTTAGGAAGTATTCTGCCAAATTCAATATTGGGGATAAGATTATATTTCCTCATTTTCATTATTAGCCACCCAAACAAACCTTTAGGCTTCCCAGAAACATTCGCTTTTTTTGATGTGTCAGCGACAAATTTATCATCAATTCTTAAGAATTTGAAAACTTCTTTTGTGACCTTTTCAGGATTAGTAATGAGATCTTTAAATAGAATTATTTTAATCTGTTCTTTAGGAAATAAATTATAATATCTTTTTAGTTGTTTGTAATAAAAACCTTGTGTTTTGTAATGATAAAGCGGACTCCAGTTGTTTTTAATTCGTTTTTCTTCAGAATTAAGAGCATCTTCAAAGTTGTTGATTGGCTCTCTATCAGATCGTTTTGTATGTAGATAGTTGGAATAAGCTCTTTCCACAGGCTGTCTTATTATTGCAATAATTTTGGTCTTGGGAAGATGTTTCTTTATTAAATCGGCACATTGTTTATTGTATAAATAAGAGGGCGAGGCCTCTCCAATTGCTGTTTCTTTTTTTACATCATTAAATAATGAATAGTACTCCTTTAAGGTTGTAATTTTTTTTGATTTTCTTCCTTTTACTACAAAATCCTTATGATTATTTAAGTTATTAAAGAACATAGGCTCCTTAATATGTGTCATAAACAGGTCTGGGTGCTGTTTCAGATAGGTATACAATGACGTGGTTGCTGATTTCATAGCACCAATAATTATGAAAGTAGGTTCTGAGTTTTTTTTCATTGTAAAAAAATAGCTCCCAAAGGAGCTATTAATATTTGTTATGATCTATTGCATTATTATTTGGTTAATGCAATAAATGCTTCATTTGTTCTTAAATTAACAAATTCTAAATCTTTAGTGGCATCTTTTTTATACGCATTATTTGCATTAATAGCTTTTGCTAAGTTGGTAATTGCAGCATCATTATCTGCTGATCTTGCTGAGGCAATGGCATTTAGATAGTAGCAATCAGCATTGTTTTCATTACAGGTCGCACTATTTTTTCCATTTAATATATGTGCTAAAGTAGAGTTAAATGACTTTTTGTTTTTAAAAAATCTTGCAGCTTTTGCGTACTCTCCTTGCCTGATATCTAATACCGCTTGATTGTATTCAGAAGCATTAGCTTGATCAAATAATTTTTGTGCCTTAGAAAGTTGTCCTTTTCTTGCAGCAATAATCCCTTTATTTGTTAGAATATCAATATTTGGACCTGCTATTTTTTCAGCCCTTTCTAAGTAGTCCATAGCATCAATAAGATTTCCTTCAGCCAAATGTATACATGCAATATTATTGTATCCTCTCCAGTCATTATATAATTCTACAGCTTTATTGTAGATGTTATTTTGAGTGAGCTTATCATTAGTTAAAGTTGCAGAGAATAACAACTCTTTAACATTTAATTCTTGAGGATTAGTAGTAGAAAGAATTGCAATCTCTTCATCAGTTCTTTTTGGCTCGTATGATCTAATAATTATAGTTGCTTTCCTTAGTTCAGGCAACACATTATCTTCAATAGCATCATAAATTTCAGCTAAATCTCTAATTTGTTGTTCTCTTACTTCAACATCGGAAATTGAATTTACAATTTTATTTATTTTCCTTTTGTCTTTTATGTTGGATTCTTTAATCAAAGATTCAAAACCTTGCCAATCTTCCCCAACCGAAGATTCAGTATATAAGTCTTTGTTTTTTGCTCCGTCAACTTTTAAAGATTGTAATAATTTTTTAGTGTACTTAACTGTATTTTTTAATCTGTAGTCAGAAACATTATCATTTGTATTGACTGTGCCTTCAGGTGAGGCATAAGAAACAATCTCAATAGAATGTGTTTTGTACCCGTTTTCTGCAAATGTTTTTAATGCTTTAATACTTTCGCTGCTTTTTTCCGTAGCCCTGATATTTGATTGATTTACCAAAAAGTAAACTGTCGCAGTTTCTTCAAGGATAGTTTCGTGCTCGTAACCGTGATTTTCATTTGCTAGTTTCTCAGTATTTTTAACTCTTGTAGAGGTTGCGACAACTCCATTTGAAACACTTACGGGGCCTAATATTTTTTCTTTATCTTTTTGTTTTGCAATAGCTCTTAATTCTAAAGTTGAACTCATCATGTCTTTAGAATAATTAATAGCATCTTGATATTTAAAGCTACCTCCACTCGCATTAAATATAGTGCTTTCTCCCCCTGAGGCTTCTTCCCCTTGAATTGTAATGGTTTTAAAGGCAGTTTCTCCACCATTGTAAACCAAAACAGGTGTGAAATCTACAGTTGCTTGTTTAGAAAAGTATTTCTCCGGAAAAGAGGCTTCTAATGATAACGCAATTTCACCACCATGCGTCTCTAATATAGTAGGAGTTGTTGTAAAGTCTACTGTATTATACTTACTAGCCATTTTTTCTAATCCACAACTACTTAATATAGTTACTGCGATTAGCGTATAAAAGATTTTTGACATTCCCATTGCTTGATTTTTTGTTAAACTTTCAGTTGCTGCAAATGTAAATAAAATAACATATTTATTTGGTTGTTTATACTGTTACTTTATGCACATTAATTGTTAGTAATTTTCAGATATAAAACAGTCAGCTATGTCTTTATATATTATTATCAATATTGCCCTCTTTTTCTTCAACTACCCTCAAGAGTCGAACGATCATTAATTCCATCTGCTGCTTCTTGTGTAATATTTGATTGCTGATTAGGAGTTTAGTTTCCTCCATAATTCCCAAATAATAATACCGGTAGTTACTGAGATATTTAATGAGTGTTTTGTTCCAAATTGAGGAACTTCCATCACTTCATCACAAATGTCTATTATATCTTCAGCAACTCCATTTACTTCATTTCCCATAATAATCGCAATTGGTTTATTTATTAATGAGAAGTTATTTAGTTTTGAAGATCTATCAGCTTGCTCAATACCCATAATGTGATAGCCATTTTCTTTTAATTTTATTACGGCATCAATAGTATTTTTCTCAAATTGCCAATTAACAGAATTAGTCGAACCAAGTGCTACTTTCCTAATTTCTTTATTGGGCGGAGTTGTAGTTATTCCACAAAGAATGATGTTTTCAATTAAAAAAGCATCAGCAGTACGGAATACTGAGCCGACATTTAAGGCGCTTCTTACATTGTCAAGAACAATAGTAATAGGTGTTTTTTCTGCACTTTTAAATTCTTCTATCGTTATTCTTCGCAAATCTTTGTTTTTTAACTTTTTCATCACTTATATTTGTTGCAAAATTAAATAATAAATTTTTGATAGCTAAGAAGAAAAAAGAAAACAAGGTCACGCCATTGATGAGTCAGTATAATGCTATTAAGGCAAAACATCCTGGCACTCTGTTATTGTTTAGGGTAGGCGATTTTTATGAGACATTTGGGAAAGATGCTATAAAAGCTTCTGAAATATTAGGGATAGTACTTACCTCTAGGAATAATGGGAATTCGAAGATTGAATTAGCTGGATTCCCTTACCATTCTTTAGATACATATTTACCAAAATTGGTAAGAGCAGGTGAGAGAGTAGCAATTTGTGATCAACTTGAAAATCCAAAAGAAGTCAAAGGAATTGTAAAAAGAGGAGTTACTGAGCTTGTCACGCCTGGAGTTTCTTACAATGAACTTACACTTGAAACAAAGAGAAATAATTTTTTGGCGGTGGTTTATTATGGAAAGAATAATTTAGGAGTGTCTTTTTTAGATATTTCAACTGGAGAGTTTCTTATTGCAGAAGGAAAGGGAGATTATATAGACAAGCTTTTACAGAGTTTAAAGCCAAAAGAAGTGATTTATCAGAGAAGTAGAAGAAGTAAGTTTGAGGAAGATTTCGGGAACTCATTCTACACCTTTGCACTTGATGACTGGGCTTTCAATGTAGATTATGCTCATGAGGTACTCAATAAGAAATTTGACACAACATCATTAAAGGGGTTTGGCATCTCAGATTTGACCGATGGAATTATTGCCGCAGGAGTTGCCTTACATTACTTGAACGAAACCAAGCATCATCAAACTCAACACATATTGGGCATTAGGAGGATTGAACAGGAAAAATATGTGTGGATGGATAGATTTACTATTAATAATTTAGAGCTGTTTTCTTCTCCAAATCAAAGGGCTATAACTTTGATTGATGTGCTTGATGATACTAAATCGGCAATGGGAGCAAGGATGCTAAGGAGATGGCTGGCACTTCCCTTAAAAGATGAAAAAAAGATTTCTAAAAGACATCAAGTAGTGGAAGAGTTGCATTCTAGCAATGAGATTTCAGAAATACTTTCTAGTGAAATAAGTGTTGTTGGGGACCTTGAAAGATTAATATCAAAAGTTGCAACTTCCAGAATAAATCCCAGGGAATGTTGTAAACTAAAAGATTCTTTAATTGCGCTATTGCCTATTAAGGAGGTTTGTGACAAGTCACTAGTAGAGCCGCTTAAAGATATTGCAAATAGGATTGATCCTTGTGATAATATAAGAGTAAAGATTCAAACTGAGATCACTGACAACCCTCCTGTCTTGTTACATAAAGGAAATGTAATAAAGCACGGGGTAAACACTGAGCTTGATGAGTTGAGATCGATGCAAAAATCTGGCAAAGAGTTTCTAGATAACATGCTTAAGAGAGAGATCAAAAAGACAGGAATCACATCCTTAAAGATATCATTCAATAATGTATTTGGATATTATCTGGAGGTCAGAAATAGATTTAAGGGTCATGTTCCAGAAGACTGGATAAGAAAACAAACTTTGGTCGGGGCTGAAAGATATATTACAGAAGAATTGAAAGAGTATGAGAGCAAAATTATAAGTGCAGAAGAAAAGATATCGGCTATTGAAGAAAAGTTATACAATGATTTAGTTCAAACTATATCTACAGATATTAAATCTATACAATTAAATGCGTATCTAATTTCTCAGCTAGATTGCTTACTTAGTTTTTCTGTAATAGCTAAAAAGTATAATTATGTTAAGCCAGTCGTAAATAAAAATTCCGAGTTAGTTATAAAAAAAGGTAGACACCCGGTAATTGAGCGCCAATTATCAATTGGCGAACCCTATATTCCTAATGATGTTTTTTTAGATAAAAAGAAACAACAGATAATGATGATAACCGGACCAAATATGTCAGGTAAATCGGCATTATTGAGGCAAACAGCATTAATTGTTTTGTTGGCTCAAATAGGAAGTTTTGTGCCAGCTCAATCAGCAGAGATAGGGCTTGTAGATAAGATATTTACTAGGGTAGGAGCTTCTGATAACATCTCAATGGGAGAGTCTACTTTTATGGTGGAGATGAATGAGACTGCAAGTATCTTGAATAATTTATCGGAAAATAGCTTAATATTATTAGATGAGATAGGAAGGGGAACAAGTACTTATGATGGGGTGTCTATTGCTTGGGCGATAGCTGAATATCTACACGAGCACTTTTCAAAAGCTAAAACATTATTTGCTACCCATTATCATGAGCTTAATCAAATGGCTCAGCAGTTTACTAGGATTAGAAATTACAATGTTTCAGTAAAGGAGAAAGAAAAAAACATAATTTTTGTTCGCACATTAAAGGAAGGAGGCAGCGAGCATAGTTTTGGAATTCATGTCGCTAAAATGGCTGGTATCCCTCGCGATATTGTAAGGAATGCTACTAAAATATTAAAACAACTTGAATCGATTAGAGGAACTAAAAGCGATAATCATGCTGTAACTCAAGAAGATGATATGCAATTGAGCTTTTTCAAATTAGATGATCCAATATTAGAACAGATAGGAGATAGTATAAATAAATTGGATGTCAATACATTAACCCCAGTGGAGGCATTGATGAAGTTGAATGAAATTAAGAAATTATTAGGAAAGTAGTTTTTGATTTTGTGATGTTGATTATTTCATTAAATTTGCATCCCTTATTGCGAGTGTAGCTCAGGGGTAGAGCATCACCTTGCCAAGGTGAGGGTCGTGAGTTCGAATCTCATCACTCGCTCAATAATGTTTATTAAAATCTCTGCCCGGGTGGTGGAATTGGTAGACACGTTGGACTTAAAATCCAAT
>CENF01145261.1_pt1 | contig 47806 bp, 65 predicted proteins | sample 361291 | NCBI WGS metagenome assembly CENF01 (sample SAMEA2619399, study PRJEB7988) | marine metagenome | isolation source: saline water (ENVO:00002010), including | reverse complement strand
TAGAGATCCGAGAAGTTATGATCCGGGACCACCTCCTGATCCTATTAGTGATCCTTTTGAACGACGAATGCATGGAACTCCAGACATATCAGATGCCCCTAGTATGGGAGGTGGCACAAGTGAAAGCATTCGTCCATTACCGCCAACACCGACAACTTTATCTCTTACTGATACTATTACAGATAATATTTCTACCGCTACGGGCGGAGGTTTAGGTGGTTCACCTGTTGTTGAAAAAGATATTCAAGATATTTCAAGCCCTCCAAATCCAAATATAACAGAAGCCGTTTCACCAACCACATTTGATACTGGTAATATGGTTGTGGATATGGGTGATGCTTTATCTGTTGCTAACAGTCCATTTACAAATCAAGCTGACAGAACTGCCGCACAAGATTACATAAGCGGTATAGTTAGTAATATAAGAATGCCATTTTAAGGAGACAATGATGAAAAATATAATGATCGTTTTTGTTGTAAGTATGTTTTGCATTTCCTGTTCTTCAAGTAATATTTCTGTAACAGCAAATATTCCTGAAACACAAGAAGTAGATATTCATATTAAGACAAAAGACAAACAAACAAATTAGGAGAGTATGATGGAATTATTAAAAGTAGTGAAAGATTTTATTCTTTCTATTCCTTCCAGAGTTGATATCACTTCACCTAGTACATGGGCTGGTATTGGTATCGGAGTTATTGGTTTATTAATGTTAATCTTAGGTAATGTTGCTTTAGGTTTATTAACAATAATAGCTGGAAGTTTAGCGGTATTCATAATCGAAAAAAATAAATCTGATTAGAGTTAATTATGCTATCACTTTTCGGCAGTTTGCTCGGCTTCGGAACTTCTTTTCTCCCCACACTCTTGGGATTCTTTGAGCAAGGGCAGAAAAATCGTCACCAATTAAAATTATTAGATGCTCAGGCAAAGCACGCCGAAGTTCTTAGTAAGTTAAAAATTGAAGAATTAGATGCACAAGCTGATGTATCGGAATCCGAAAATCTTTATAAACATGCAGCGGAAATAGCACGAAGTAATAAATCTTCTTTTATTTCTGCTTTACAGGCGTCCGTTCGTCCTGTAGTAACATACTTCTTCTTTATTTTATTTGCGACAATTAAAGGATTGGCTGTCTATGTCGCGGTTCAAGAAGGAGAAGATGTATCTCAAGCTATATTAAGTAGCTGGGACGAGGAGACAAAAATTTTATTTTCAACCGTCATTTCATTTTGGTTTGGCCAACGTGGAATGCGCAAAATTAGAGAGGCAATGAATGGCAAAAGCTAAAACAAAAAAAACTACGAAAAAAGCACCAGCGAAGAAAAGAGCAAGGACATCTAAAGGAAGATTTATTGGTGATGATCCATCTACTCCTGGTAATGAAGCTTATGTATCCGAGAAACAACCTTTTAATAATAAATGGTTAGTTCCTATTTTAGTGATCGGATTAGTAGTAGCAGTATTCGTAATACAAGGTTAACGGAGTGATGTCTCAACCCGATTGGGGCAAACTAGCGGAGGGGCTTTCTGGCGAGGAAGCTCGCCGCGCTCTGAAACTTAAAAAGAAACTTAATCAGTTAGAAGACAGAAGGGAAAAGCAAGATACCTTTATTCCTTTTGTTAAACATATGTGGCCTGATTTTATTGAAGGCGAACATCATAAAGTTTTTGCTAAACAGTTAGAAAAAGTTTCTCAAGGTAAATCCAAAAGACTTATTGTAAATATGCCACCCCGACACACGAAATCAGAATTTGCTAGTGTGTATTTCCCGGCATGGATGATGGGACGCAATCCTAAATTAAAGATTATTCAAGCGACACATACAACGGAACTTGCCACAGGCTTTGGTCGTAAATGTAAAGCCCTAGTGCATAGTCCCCAATTTCGTGAAGTTTTTCCTGAAGTAAAAATATCTCCAGAGAGTCAAGCAGCTGGTCGATGGAATACCGTAGACGGCGGAGAGTATTTCGCTGCGGGTGTTGGAGCCGCGATCACGGGACGGGGCGCGGACTTGCTTGTTATTGATGATCCGCATTCTGAGCAAGACGCATTAAGTTCGACTTCGTTTGAAGCATGTTATGAATGGTATACTTCTGGTCCACGACAAAGATTACAGCCAGGTGGCTCTATTGTTATTGTTATGACACGCTGGTCAACTAAAGATTTGACAGCTGAAGTTTTAAAAATGCAGTCACGCAAAGGAGCAGATCAATGGGAAGTTATAGAGTTCCCGGCTATCTTTGAAGACGATAAAGTTCTTTGGCCCGGATTTTGGACGCGTGATGAATTAGAAGGTGTTAAAGCTTCATTACCAGTATCCAAGTGGACAGCACAATGGTTACAACAACCAACCAGTGAAGAGGCATCAATATTAAAAAGAGAATGGTGGAAAATTTGGGAGAAAGAAGATCCTCCTCATTGTGAATATATTATTCAATCTTATGATACAGCATTTTTAAAATCAGAAAGAGCTGATTATAGTGCTATTACGACATGGGGTGTTTTTTATCCTACAGAAGATGATGGTCCTAATATAATATTATTAAACAGTGAGAAAGGGCGATGGGAATTTCCCACATTAAAACGCAAAGCACATGAGCATTATATTGACTATGATCCTGATATGGTGTTAATTGAAGCTAAGGCGTCTGGTTTGCCTTTAACACAAGAGCTAAGGAATATGGGAATACCCGTTGTTAACTTTACTCCAGGTGGTAGAAGATCAGGACAAGACAAAGTTGCAAGGGCAAATGCCTCTGCTCCAATGTTTGAGTCTGGTCTTGTTTGGCATCCAGAAACAGAATGGGCTGATGAGCTTGTCGAGGAATGTGCATCTTTTCCGAATGGTGATCATGATGACTTGGTAGATTCAACAACTCAGGCTATATTACGCTTTAGAGAAGGAGGTTTTGTTCGTTATCCTGAAGATGAAATGGATGAGGACGCTCCTCCAACACAACGCATTTATTATTAAATAAAGGAGTATAAAATGCCAAGAGTCGGAAAAAAACATTTTTCTTATGATGAAGAAGGATATGACAAAGCAAGAGCTGAAGCAGACAAAACTGGTAAGCCAATGATTACGGGTTATGCTGGTGGTGGTTCTGTTGAAGATCTTTTGGACGAAGGTTCAAGATTAGTATCTAATGCTGACAGAGAAAGAATTGCTAGAGAATATGATAGAGATTCAAAAGCTGCTAATAGAGATTTTACTTACGACCGAGCTAGTTATATTGAAGATATGACTAAAGGATCCGGAAGAAAGTTTTCTGAAGGTGGATCTGTCTACACAAAAGAAAAAACAGTTAAGCAACCAAAATCTGCTGGTGGTAAAAGTACCATGAGAGGTATGGGAGCTGCAACTAGAGGTGGTAAATTTTCTGGAGTATTCTAGGAAATGGACATTGAAGATTTTTTAGATAAAGATAAAATAACTCTTGAAGAAGTTGTATCTAGAGTTATTTGTTTTAATAATGTAAAAGATAAATGTAAGTGTTTATCACCCTTAGATTGTAAGGATCATGAGGATTATAATATGTCGGCTTTATCGACAATACTTTTACTGCAAAATGTTCGATATGAAGCAGTAAGAAAATCGGAGATTAATTAATGGCTTCAACAGAAACACCTTTTGGGCCGGGAGGGGAAGAAGAAACAAATCTAGAAATAGAGCAAGTTCCTTCTAACGGACAAGTACCCACAGAACTTTTAGAAGTTATCGAATCAGGTTCTTTTGAAACTGAAGATGGTGGTATAGAGTTTGGTCAAGAAGAAACTATTGAAGAAATGAATATGGTTCCATTTGATGCTAATTTAGCTGAGTATATGGAAGAAAATCAACTTCAAGATATTTCTAATGATTTGCTTGGCGGTATAGAAGAAGATAAATCTTCACGAAAAGGTTGGGAAGAGGCTTATGAAAAAGGCATTAAATTACTTGGAACTTTAGATTCAGAAAGATCTGAACCATTTGAGGGTGCATCGAATGTTATTCATCCTATGTTAGCGGAAAGCGCTACAAAGTTTCAAGCTATGGCTTATAAAGAATTACTACCGCCTGGCGGTCCAGTACGAACAATGATTATGGGAGATTCTAATCCCGAAGTAGACGCTCAAGCTGATCGTGTTCAAGAATTTATGAATTATCAAATCACTTACGAAATGGAAGAATATGATCCGGAAATGGATCAACTCCTTTATTATCTTCCATTAAGTGGTTCAGCTTTTAAAAAAGTTTACTACGATCCAACAATGGCAAGGCCATGCGCTCGCTTTGTTCATGCAGAAAAATTAATAGTTCCTTACAACACTACTGATTTAGTGTCGGCTTCACGGATAACACATCAACTAAGTATGAACGGTAATGATGTTCGTAAGATGCAATTATCTGGTGTTTATAAAGATGTAGATTTACAAAGCGGTGGTTATGTAAGCACTAGCGATGTTGAGGAAGAAATAGCAAGACAAGAGGGAATAGAAAGAACATCATTTGATAATGATGTTTTTGAATTATATGAAGTTCATACATTACTAGATCTAGAAGGTTTTGAAGATTCTAATAATGGAGAAATAACAGGAATTAAAGTTCCTTACATAGTTACCCTTGATGCGGTAAATGGTAAAGTTTTATCTATTAGAAGAAATTATGCTGAAAGCGATCCTTTAAAAAAACCAAGACAATATTTTGTTCATTACAAATTTTTACCTGGATTAGGTTTTTATGGTTTTGGGTTACCACATATTATTGGTGGTGTTTCCCGTTCAGCAACTTCTATTCTCCGACAATTAATTGATGCTGGTACATTAGCAAATTTACCAGCTGGTTTTAAGGCTAGAGGTATTCGTATTCGCGATGACGATGTTCCTTTACAGCCGGGAGAATTTAGAGATGTAGATGCTCCTGGAGGTTCATTGCAAAATTCATTGATCCCTCTCCCTTTCAAAGAGCCTTCAGGAACTTTGTTTAATTTATTAAAACTTTTAGAAGATAGTGGTAAAAATTTTGCGGCTATTGCCGATCATCCTTACCAACAAATGGATAAGAATGCTCCAGTCGGAACAACATTAGCAAATCTTGAACACGGAACGCGTGTTATGTCTGCTATCCATAAAAGATTACATTATGCACAAAAAGTAGAATTTAAACTACTAGGTGTTTTATTTAGAGACTATTTACCACCATCTTATCCTTACATGGTAAATAATGGTCAATCGGAAGTAAAGCAAACTGACTTTGATGACAGAGTTGATATTCTTCCAGTTAGCGATCCTAATATTCATTCATTGGCACAGCGTATAGCTATTGCACAAACTGAACTACAAATAGTTCAATCCAATCCTCAAATTCATGGACCTACTGGGCTATGGGAAGCGTATCGTAGAATGTACGAAGCCATAGGCGTAAAGAATGTGGAGCAGATCCTGCCTCCTCCTCAACAACCTCAACCGACCGATCCGGCACTCGAAAATGCTGCGGCATTGCAAGGCGGTCAATTGCAGGCTTTTGCTCCACAGGACCATGATGCTCACATAAAAGCACATACTGCTGCATTAGCGACACCTACAATTGCCACTAATCCACAAGTAGCATCTGCTTTACAAGCTCATATTTACCAACATTTCTCATTCAAAGCGCAAGCTATTGCTACAGCAGAATTACAAAATAGTGCTGAATATCAACAGTTAATGCAACAATCTGGTGGTCAAATACCTCCTGAGCAACAACAAGCCTTACAACAAAAACTAGAAGAAGAAGCAGCGCTTGATATTGCTGAAATGACAGAATTATTTACTCAAACTGTAGAACAAGATTTACAGATAGATCCATTAGTTCAATTAAGACAAAAAGAACTAGAGTTAAAAGAGATGGATCAAGAACGAAAAGGGCAAGAATTTCAACAACGTTTATTACATGACATAAGATCTGATGATGCTGATATTTCTATAGATCAAGAAAGATTAGAGTTGCAAGAAAAAAACATTGACGAAAGAACAAAAATTGCTCAAGAAAGAATAGATGTTCAAAGAGAGAAACTACGATAGAGAGGTCGGAGATGATTTATTATGTTACCAAAAGCCTTTTGGCGCGACCTATCTGTAATTGCACTATCGCTTATAGTCGTTAGTTCTATTGTTATTGCTGAGGACAGCAACATAACAAATACGACTACGACGACTTCTACAGTTACTTCTAACAATACCAATACCAATAACAATAATAATACCAATGTTAGTCAATCAACAAACACCAATACCAATACCAATTGGAATACTAATAATACGACAATTAATCAAACTAACACCTCGACATCAAATAATACGAATGTAAATACATCGACTGTAACTAGCACGATTAATCAGACGCAAAATGTTAACAACACTTCTTTGATAACTAACAACGCAACTTCAGAAAATACCAACTTGAACACCAATAATTCAACAAATGTTTCGACAAATACTAACAACAATAACAATGTTAGTTCATCAAGTTCTGATGTTACAACCAATAACCAAAATGTGAACACTAATACCAATAGTTCGCAAAATGTGAACACTAATAATTCTACAAGCCAAAGCTCACAAAAAGTAACACAAAGAGTTAAAAGTCCGCCTCCGTCAGCGGTGGCCCCTTCCATCATGTCTTATTCCCAGGACCTATGCACTTCGGGGGCTTCATCGGCAGTCCAAACACAGTTCTTTGGTGTATCTACCGGGAGGAGTGTAAGGGACGAAAACTGCGAACGTTTGAAACTTTCCAAAGGTCTCTATGACATGGGGATGAAGGTAGCAGCCGTTGCTTTACTTTGTGAGGATGCTCGCGTGTGGAGATCGATGATGCAAGCCGGCAGCCCATGCCCGTATAAAGGTAAGATAGGCGAAGAGGCAAAAGTTGCATGGGAACAAAATCCAGAAGACAGACCAGACTGGAACGAAGTAAAAAAAGAACTTACTGGTTATGAAATAAAAGCATATAGAAAAGGCGACTTCTGTAAGAAGTATCCTAAGCACAAGATATGTTCAGGCTAATCACACTATTATTTTTAACGACATCTGCATGGGCAACTGATCCTGTATTTAACATTGGTACTGATCCTATTATTGATATAACTGGAACTGGGACGGGATTAAGCCTTGGCGACGATTCGATGTCAGGCCTTAAAAATATCGGTTTTGATTTTACTTTCTATGATCAGACTTTTAATCAAGTAAATATATCTATGAACGGGTTCTTTACCTTCCAGTCAAATTTTTCAGTGCCAAGGGTAAGAAATTACAGATCGGAAACGCTCCCAGCTACTTCATTTAACTATTCTGTTTTTCCTGCCTGGTCAGATTATATTAGAAGATCTAGTGGTAACCAATCTCCCTACATACAAACATTTGGACAAACAGCAGATACAGATCAATACTTTGTTATTATGTGGGACAATGTTTCTGAATACAGTAATGGGTTAAAAAGTACCTTCCAAGCTATATTGTATGAAACGACTAATGAAATTGCTTTCCGCTACGATGAGCTTCGTATCCAGAATCACGATTTGACCATCGGCATTCAAGGTAACAACGAAGCCGTGACGTATATGCGGTACGAAGACACTAATAGTACAACCTTTATTGAGACAGATGATTTTAGTGTAAGTACAGCTATTGATGAGTCTTTTAGTAACCTTTCTTCTGAGTGTTTAATAGATGCAGATTTTAGTGAATTATGTGATGTGTATGATTTAACAAATAGTTTTGAAAGTGATGACTTTCTATACGGAGTAGATGAGGATATAATATTTGGTTATGACGAAGATGAAATGTTTTATGGATACAATATGGGAGAGGATGAATTTACAGACACCTCTACGATTGTTCTTGGAGTTGTTGGGGATAGGGGTTCTTTTGATTATAATGATGGTGATATTTTTATCACTGATGATATTGACTTTGATTCGTTCATAGATGTAAACTTAGAAGATGATACATTATTTATACATCTTGATAGCGAGTACGATATTGAGTTCCTTGATCCATTGCCTGACTTGGAAGAAATCGACTTTTTAGAAATAGTCGAAATTGAAGAAGAAGAATTTATCCAACATTTTGAAGAAGTGCAGGAAAGAATGGAAGAAGACTTTCTTGTGTTTATGGAAGAAGAAATTTCTGAAGAAGAGTTTGTTGAAGTTGTAGAAGAATTTTTTAATGAAGAAGAAGCAATAGAGGAAGAGGAAGAGGCATTAGACGAAGCTATAGAAGAAATAACGCCAGAGGAAATAGAGGAAGAGCAAGAAGAAAGAGGAGCTACTAGAAGAAATATAGTTAGCACAAGAAACCTTGTTTCTAATTTAGTTTCTACAGTAGTAAGAGGAAGTTATAGTTCATCAAACAATATAACAAATAACAACAATAATAATTCTAATAATTCTGTAAATGTTTCTAGAAGTAGTGCTGCAAATGTAAATTCACCTACTGTATCAAATCAAGTAGCAGCCAACCAAGTTCAAACAAATACAGTCTTACAATCAATTACGATTATGCCTATGCCGGGAGTAGATAATACTCCTTCTGCTGCAATGGCTGAAGTTCAAGTAACTACTATGGAAAATCAAATAGAAAGTGTTACTTCTTCTGTTATGACTGCATCAGAAGCCGATCAAGTTGCTGATCAAATTGTTGCTCAAAATATACAATCTCAACAAGAAGAAAATCAAAGAAGTCAAAACGAATCTGGAGAATATAATTCTCAAGGACAAGCTAATCTTTTAGCTTTTATGGGTTATTCTTCCGGATTTAATAATTACCAACAAATGGATATACCAGATGGATCTAACTGGTACGAGTCAAAAATAATATATGCAAATGTTATTTTAGATGATAATATTGCCGGGTATTATAATTTGGTTGGAACTAACTTAGACCAACAAGCTAACTTAATACAAACACAAAATATGGAATTTTTTAGATGAGTGAAGAAACCGTTAAAGTAATAGAAGTAGAAACAAAGTCTTGGTACAACAACCCAGAAGGCTTTGATAAATGGAGAGTGTTTCCACGAATATTAATAACATTATACGGAATAATGTTTTATAAAACATGTGACTGGTTTATGTCATTACCTGATCCGACTAATGCTCAGTCAGCTTTTGTATCTATAATTGTAGGTGCTGGGGCTGCTTGGTTTGGTCTATATATCGGTAAAAAATAGGAGGACAATATGAAAAATTTATTACCTAAACTTCAACAGTACATCACCATAGTAGGGGTGATTACGGCAATAGGCGGAGGTTTCTACACCTGGGGCCAGTTTAATTTGCGTCTTGATAATATTGAAAAAAGAAAATTTAAGAGTGTAAATATTGCGCCACTAGAAACGCAAGTAGATGGTATTGAAAAAAGATTAGATAGACTTGAGGGTAGAATAGACAAGATGGGCAACAACGATAATCCGTTGGCACAATAGGAGATTAAAATGGCAAAAGATAAAAAATGGATTCAAAAAGCTAATTTAAAAGAAGGAGCTTTTACCAAAAAAGCAAAGAAAGCCGGTTATGGTGTTCAAACTTACGCAAGTAGAGTTTTAAAAAATCCTGAAAATTTTGACAAAAAAACTGTTCGTCAAGCACAATTAGCCAGAACATTCAAAAAAATGTCAAAGTAAATGGCTAAAAATATACGAAGAACAACTGGTAAAGGTGGTAATTACCGTCCTACAAAAAAAGGTGCGGGGATGACACAAAAAGGTGTTAAAGCTTATCGTAAGAAAAACCCGGGTTCTAAGTTAAAAACAGCAGTAACGGGAAAAGTTAAAAAAGGAAGTAAGGCAGCTAAAAGAAGGAAATCTTATTGTGCAAGATCGTTAGGTCAATTAAAAAGAAGTAGTGCTAAAACAAGAAAAAATCCTAACTCTCGTATTAGGCAAGCTCGTAGAAGATGGAAATGTTAACTAAGGAGAAATAAATGAGTTTAGTAAAAAATATTAATAAAAGAAAAAAAGCGGGGACAAGTCGTTCTAAAAAGGACACCACTATCTCTAAAAAAGCATACGCAGACATGAAGTCTGGGTGGAAGAAAAAGAAAAAGAAAAAGAAATAAAGGAGGTCACTATGACAGAAGAAAAGAAAATTAAAAAAACTAAGACAACCAAGAAAAAAGAAAAGAAAAAAGAAACTGATAAGTATGCTAGAGCTGGTTTTGTTCAAGCTACTAAATCTAAATAGGTTTACATAAATCTTTTTTGGTTGACATTTGCATACAAATACCTACTTATGTAGTAGATGCACAGTGTTGAATTAGTACAATTTATTTTGAAGATTATAAGGGAAAGAGCTTCAGAATTATCAGATCAAATAACAACTGGATCTGTAGAAGATTGGAACATTTATCAAAACATTGTCGGTCAACTGCAATCACTAGGTTTTGTCGAGTCTGAAATCCAATCGTTAATGAATAGATTGGACGGAGAAGATGACTAAAAAGAAAAAATTATTTGTACCCGATAAATATGCAGATGAAAAAGTAAAACCTATAACAGATGATATTGGTTATGAATCTGCTTTTGTAAAAGAAGAAGATAGGTTTTTAGATCCTGAAAAATTAAATGTAGATCTTAAACAAAGATTACCTAAGCCAACTGGGTGGAGACTTATTGTAATTCCTTACCAAGGAAAAGCAAAAAGTGATGGTGGTATTTTTATTCCAGATAAAGTAAGAGAGCAAGAAGCTCTTGCGACTACCGTGTGTTATGTTCTAAGCACCGGTCCAGATTGTTACAAAGATAAAAATAAATTTCCAAATGGAGATTATTGTAAAGAAGGTGATTGGGTACTTATTGCTCGATACGCCGGAACAAGAGTTAAACTTGAAGATTTTGAAGTTAGAATTTTAAATGATGATGAAATTTTAGCAACAGTTCTAGAACCAAGTGATGTTAAAACTTATTAGGAGAAAAAAATGGAAGAAAACGAATTACCAGAAGAAGAAACTGTATCTTTAGAAAAACCAGAACAAGAGGAAAGTCCTAATGTTCCTGAAGTTGTTGAGGCATCAGAAGAAGAAGAAGTAACAGAAAAAGAGCTAGAAAAGAAAAAAAGTAAAGCTCAAACTAGAATTAACGAATTAACACGTAGAAGACGCGAAGCAGAGGAAAGAGAAAATTCTGCTCTTGAATATGCTGAAGCAATGAAAAGAAAAGCTGAAACTTTAGAATCTAAACTACATCAAACAGATGCAGGTTATGGAGCAGAGTTTGAGGCGAGAGTTAAATCTCAATCTGATCAAGCTGAAGCTGCTCTTCAAGAAGCTTTAGACTCTGGAGATTCTAAAAGAATTGCTGCGGCATCGCGTGCTATATCTCAGGTTGAGATTGAAAAAGAAAGGGCTAGACTTTATAAAAATCGTTTAGAACAAAGGAAAAGAACGCAAAAAACTCTTGCTGAAATTCCTAGAGAGGCAAATCAATCTCAACCTGTAACCCAACCAGATCCAGATCCAAAAGCTGTTACATGGTCTGATAAAAATGAATGGTTTGGTGAGGATAAAAAGTTAACTAGTGTAGCAATTGGTATTCATTCAGATTTAATTAATGAAGGCTTTAGTGGATCTTCTGATGAATATTACGCTGAATTAGATAATAGATTAGTCCCTTGGTTAGGGGCTGGAGGTGTTGGTAATGGTAAGATTGAAGAAACTGAAACTGTCAGCACAACCCCTAAATCACCTGTTGCGTCAGTAACAAGTGGGAGATCAGTTGCAAAAAAACAAAAATCTGTTAAATTAACAAGGTCCGAGTTAGAAATTGCTAATAAACTTGGTGTACCTAAAGAAGAATACGCAAAAGAATTAGTAAAACTAGAACGGAATAGGAGATAAAAATGCCGAAAAAAGAACAAGAATTTACGGATGAGGTCACAGCTACTGAAGCAGCTGATAGATCTTCACGGAATAAAGAAACAAGAGAAGCTTCAACTCGCCCAGTGCAATGGCGGCCACCTAATAAATTGCACGCCCCGGATGCTCCAGACGGATTTGTTCATCGTTGGATTCGCGCGGAAATGTTAGGACAAGAAGATAAGTCTAATGTCCATCGCCGAATGCAAGAAGGTTATGAACTTGTAAGAGCGGATGAGTATCCAGATTCTGATTTACCGGTAGCTGAAGGCAGATACGCGGGCATTATCGGAGTTGGAGGATTGCTATTAGCTCGTTTCCCAGAAGAATTAAGGAAACAGCGACAACAATATTATAGCGATAGATCCAACCAGCAAATGGAAGCTGTTGATAATGACTGGATGAAGGACAACAATCCTTTAATGCCTAAAGACAAACCGGAAAGAAGAACACAAGTATCATTTGGTCAACCCAGAGTTGATAAATAATTAATCAACTCTAAATTAAAAGGAGTTTAACTCATGGCAAATAAAGATGCCCCTTTTGGTTTGCGTCCAATTAGAATGATCGGCGGCGGTGATTTTACAGGCGGCCAAGACAGATTTGATGTAGCTAGCGGCTACACTACAAGTTTATACCAAGGAGATCTCGTAGAGCCTCTCACTAACGGTACAATCGGTAGAAAAGCTGCTGGGGAAACAGATCCCGTTCTTGGCGTATTTAACGGCTGTAGATATACAAATCCCACAACCGGTACTCCCACTTGGGCCAATACCTACCAACAACCGATCGCAGCAAGTGACATTTATGCATTTGTAGTTTGTGATCCTAGTGTTGTTTACGAAGTACAAGCAGATGACACATTCCCAACAACTGATTTATTCGGCAATTTTGATATTGTTGATAATTCACCTGTAGGAGATGTTAACTCTGGTATTTCACATTTAGAACTTGACGTCACGACAGGCAATACCACTGCTACTCTTCCTTTGAAAGCCATTGGCATTTCAACGGATGCAGATAACAGTGACACAGCGTCTGCTAACACCAACGTGGTCGTTACTATTAACAATTCAGTGTTTTCTGGTGGCACTGACGGTCTAGCATAGGAGGTCATTATGGCGGCTATATCACGCGCACAACTCGCAAAAGAACTAGAACCAGGCCTTAATGCCTTATTTGGACTTGAATATGCCAAATATGGTGACGAATCTAGGGAGATTTTTGAAACAGAATCTTCTGACAGAGCATTTGAAGAAGAAGTAATGCTCGTTGGATTCGGTAATGCTGCAGAAAAAGCAGAAGGCGCAGGCGTACAATACGACTCAGCTTCAGAAGCTTATACTTCTCGTTATACACATGAGACAATTGCTCTTGCATTTGCTCTAACGGAAGAAGCTGTTGAAGATAACTTGTATGATCGTCTGGCAACTCGCTATACTAAAGCACTAGCTAGGTCAATGAATCACACTAAACAGGTTAAAGCAGCTAATGTTCTAAACAATGGTTTTAACAATAACTTCACTGGTGGTGACGGGGTTGAGCTTTTCTCAACTGCACACCCACTAGCATATGGAGGAACATTTGCTAACGAACCTACTACAGATGCCGATTTAAATGAAGCTTCTCTAGAAAATGCACTAATTGATATTAGTAATTTTGTAGACGAAAGAAATTTAATCGTTGCTCTTAACGGAAGAAAACTTGTTGTTCCGTCACAACTTAGATTTGTTGCTGACAGAATACTTGAATCTACTCTTAGAGTAGGTACTGCTGATAACGACATTAACGCTATCAGAAACACAAGTGCTGTTCCTGAAGGATATGTAGTAAATCACTTCTTAACTGATCCGGACGCATGGTTTGTATTAACCGATGCTCCTAATGGTCTTAAACACTTTGAAAGAAGCCCATTAAGAACAGCAATGGAAGGTGACTTCAACACAGGAAATATGAGATACAAAGCAAGAGAAAGATACAGCTTTGGATGGTCTGATCCTAGAGGAATTTATGGTTCAAAAGGCGCTTAGTCTTTTTTAGATTTCTGAGAAAAGGGTAGATTCTGTCTACCCTTTTTTTTGTCTATTGCATTCTTTTTAAAATGTTTATATTATAGGGAATCTTTGACGAACATGGTGTTCGACAGGCTACTCAACTGACAAGGAGAAAAACAATGGGTACAACAACTTTTAGTGGGCCAATTAAAGCAGGCCCAATCTCAAACACTACTGGAACAACAGTTGGCACTGATGTTGCTGATGTAGGCTATGTAACTATGGCTCAATCAGCAGTTCCAAATATTACTGGTGCAAGTCAACTTAATCAAAGAATGGCAGTTATACCTGCTAATTCACAGATTATTGATGTTATCTTAAATGTAACAACAGCTGGTGATGATACTGGAGCCGCTACTATTTCTGTAGGAACTGCAGCAGATGCAGATGCTTTTTTAAACGGTATAAACACTAAAGCAGTGGGAACAACACATGGAACTTTAGATACTGAAGCTACTAATGTTGGAACAACTGATTTAGAGGTTCTTGCTGACTTTACTGGAGCAACTGGAGACGGAACAGCCGGTGTTGCTACTGTTACAGTTCTATACGCTCAGAACAATAATTTATCATAGGAGGCTTAAATGGCTGGACCAGTTAGTGTCGCAAATTTAGGAGCTAATGCTACTGAAACTATCATTAATCCACAGTCTGCAAACCCTGCTGTAAATTATGCAAGTACAATTGCATATTTTAAAGGGATAGATTTTTCTGCGGGCGCTGGAGGAGAAGGTACAGTTAATATTCAAACACAAGTAAATGGATCTTGGGCAACACAGACAACATATTCTGTTAGCGCTAATAACAATGATTCTGTTTATATTCCAGGTGACATGGGAGTTCGTTTAAAAGACGGACTGCGGGTTACTACAGATGCGAATATTGATAACGCTCAAATATATTACACGTAATAAGGAGTTAAGATGGAAATGGACTTACTATGGAATGTTGGTTTAACCATCTTAATTGCTCCTGGCACTTATGCTATTGCTAATTTATTTGTTCGGATGAATAAAGCACAGCAAGATATAAATGATTTTAAAGTAGAAGTAGCTAAAGAATATGTTTCTAAAGAAGATTATCAAGATAGCTTAGACCAAGTTCTAAGAAGGTTTGATAAAATAGAATCTAAAATTGATAGGATTATTGAAAGTGGCTAGTGGTCGTTCTCAGTTTGGTACTTTAACGAAAAGGTCTTTTTATAGTAAAGGTGGACCAGTACGAGTGAAAAAAAATAAAGGATGTGGTAAAATCATGTCCGATAGAAGAAAAGCAACAAGGTATAGTTAATGACATTAAGTAATTCCAAAAATTTTGAGTTAAATGTAACAGATTACATTGAAGAGGCTTATGAAAGATGTGGTTTAGAGTTACGAACTGGTTATGATTTAGAAACAGCTAAAAGATCTATGAATTTACTTTTAGCTGATTGGGCTAACAGAGGTCTTAATCAATGGACTATTCAACAAACGATTACGACTGTAACTGAGGGAGTAAATTATATTTCTCCTGGCTCAGATACTATTGATGTACTAGACGCTGTGTTAAGACGAAATGAAAATGGTACAGATACAGATATGTCTTTGGGAATGGTAAGCCGTGCAGAATTTTTAAATATTCCTGATAAATCTAATAAAGCTAGACCAACTCAATATTTTGTAGATAAACAAATTGATCCTAAAATATATTTATGGCCTACTCCTGATAATAGTACAGATAAAATAGTTTATAATAGATTAGTAAGAATGGATGATGCTGATGCACCTAACAACACATTACAAATGCCTTTTAGGTTTTATCCATGTTTAGCAAGTGGACTAGCTTATATGTTGGCTGTTAAAAAAGCCCCTGAAAGAACTGAATTATTAAAGGCTGCATATGAAGATGATATGCGAAGAGCTATTGATCAAGACGAACCTCGTTCATCCTTTAGAGTGGCTCCCGATATGAGGAGCTTTATGATAAGATAATGAATTATGCTCTTGGAAAATTTGCACTCGCTATATGTGATATTTGTGGTCAAAGATACAAATTACATCAATTAAAAAAACAATGGAATAACTGGAAGGCTTGTCCAGAGTGTTATTCGCCTAAACAACCACAATTGGAAATACCTACAAATACGGTAGATCCACAAGCACTATATGAACCCAGACCTAGCATTGATGTAGAGGCTGGTGAAGGTGTGGTAAGAACTCAAAACCCTGGATTTGTTAATTCAAAAGAAGATTTAATTGGTCATGCTTTTAGAACTAATTCTTTAAATGGACAATTAGGTAGTATAACGGTGGTAGTATAATGGCATACACATACACAACATTAAAAACAGCTATACAAGATTTTGTAGAAGATTCAGGAACAACCTTTGTTGCTAATTTAGATAATTTTATACAAAATGCTGAACAAAGAATATTTAGCGAATCAGATTTACCATTAGATAGAAAAAATTCTACAGGTAATACAACAGCTAACAATAAATATCTTTCTAGTCCTGATGATTTTTTATCTACCTATAGTTTAAGTATTGTTTCTAGTGGAACACATCATTTTCTTTTAAACAAAGATGTTAATTTTTTACAAACATTTGATCCCGATCCTGACACCACACGAGGAATGCCTAAATATTATTCTTTATGGGATGAAAATACTTTTATACTTTCACCCACCCCGGATCAATCATATGAAGTAGAATTGCATTATTATTACAAGCCTGTTTCCATAACTACATCTACAGATGGAACATCTTGGTTTGGTACTAATGCTCAAAACGCATTATTATATGGATCATTAGTTGAGGCTTACACATTTTTAAAAGGTGAGCCGGATTTAATAAAACTATATAATGATCGCTATATGGAAGCGCTGTCTAGGGTAAAAAATCTTGGAGAGGGGCGTAATCGTACAGATGAATACCGTTCAACAATAATAAGACAAAAGGTGACTTAAAATGACTATGTTTACAGCAGAAGTAAAAATGAATACTGGAGATGTTAATGTTATAACAACGCAAAATAGAGGAATGACTCCAGAAGAAGTAGCTAAATTAGCTATGGATAGAATAATTTATGTTAGTGGCGATGCGCCCGATGGTATTAAAGAACAAATTAATACTTACAAAGAAAAGCTTTTTCATGTATTAGTTATATATATGACTCAAGCGGTTCAAAGTGATCGCACTAATGTAATAAACCTTCTTGAAAAAGAAGGACATAATTCGTTAGCTGAATCAATAAGGAGAATGTAATGGCAATAACGCAAGCAATGTGTAGCAGTTTTAAACAAGAATTGTTGCAAGGTCTTCACAACTTTACTAACGGAAGTGGTGGTGGAACTACGACTAGCACTGGTACCGGGAACACATATTATGTGGCTCTCTATACTAATAGTGCTTCTCTAGACGCTACTACAACCGCATATGCATCAGGTAATGAGGCAACTGGAACAGCTTATTCGGCTGGCGGTCAGTCTCTAACTAATGTAACGCCATCACTATCTGGAACAACAGCCCTAACAGACTTTGCAGATGTAACTTGGTCTTCTAGCTCTATTACTGCTAGAGGAGCATTAATTTACAACTATAGTCTTGCTGGAAACAATGCTGTATGTGTTTTAGATTTTGGTAGTGATAAAACAAGTTCTGCTGGAGATTTTACAATTCAATTCCCAGCTGCTGACGCAACAAACGCTATTATTAGAATAGCTTAGATTTAAAAAGGTAGGTTTATGGCCCTGAAATTCTATGATAGAACCAAGGAAGAGGCTACCACAACAGGCACGGGAACATTCTCGTTATCTGGAACTGGAGCTGATGGAGGTTTTAGAGCCTTTTCAGCCGTTCATGCAACGGGTGATGAGGTCTTCTATTGCGCTGTTGATTCTTCCAATAATGCTTTTGAGGTAGGTAAAGGAACTTTAACTACTGGTACTCCTTGGACTTTATCTAGAACAGAAATTAAATCTTCTTCTAACTCTAACAACAAAGTCAATTTTGCCTCTGCTCCTGAAATATTTTCCACATACCCGGCTGAAAATGCAGCTTTTTCTGCTACGGATATGCCTAATAATGTTGTGGAAACAGACGCTATATTTACTGACACGTTGACAGCGGATAAAGCTCTTTCTGGACAATTTAAAGGTACATTACAGTTTAATAAATCTTATTTTACTTCTACCGATTATACAGTTGCATCAAGTCATACATTAACTGTAACAGATAGTGCTGATTTATATGCTGTTAATATCACTACATCTACTATTATGGATAGAACGGGTGACTTTACAAGCGATACAACTGTTACTGCTGATACTTTATTTTCTCCGGGAATTAATGCTTATGCTACCGTTACTATAAATAATGGTATTACAGCTACTGTATCTCCCGTTGGCACAACATTTGTTAATAATGGTAACGGAATTATTTCTGATAGTTTTCAACAAGAAGGAGGTTCTGTTAAGTGGAAATTACCAACCGTTGATGGGGCATCAGGTTCTAATGTTATAACAGACGGATCTGGTAATTTTGCTATTCAAGGAGCTGCTGGAGGAGGAAGTACACCAACTCCAACATCAGAAAGATTAATTAAAGTTTTTGATTATATAAATTTTACTCCTAGCGCTCCCCTTAACGAATTTGAGTGCATGATTCCAACGACAATTGCGGCAACCCCTGACTTAATAGAAAGTTTTCGTATAAAATTTGTTCATGTAGATTTTGGAGGAAAAAACGACACAGATAATAACACAGCTAATATAATCTGTTGGCTCGCTCCACTTTCAACTGCTGGTGGCAGTCCTATACTCGACAGTTCAAGCGCTAATTACAGTGGACAATTTTGGTACAGAACCACAACTTCCACTGCATTTATAAATCAAAGTTCTTATCAAAGTAGAAAAGATCAAACTTGGAGTTCTGCTGGTATAAGTAATGGAACATATGATTGTAACACTTATGGTTTTAATGTTTGGGGATACAATGCCCAACCAGCCATAGGCAATCTTGGAAGCTCCAGTTATTATGGGCCAACAATTGCAAATCATCCATTTAGCACAGATAACTATGTTTTGCAGAATCAGAATGTATGTGGAGATATTGAGATATACAACACCAAGCATGATCCCAAGACTCAATGGCAAATGGAATGGAATGGTTACAGTAGTGCATATAGTCAAACAAAAGCAATGGCGTGGGGAATGACAAAAAACCAAGGTAATAGTAATAACACGATATACAATATGACAAGTAATCATGCTCAAGGATATAGATTGTACCTTGTTCCCTCTAATGTTAGTTATTTAACAGGCACTAATCATCAAGGTCTTGTTGGAGGAAGAATAGAGTTTTATGCTACTATTAAACAAAATGAAGCAGTAATGTCGAATTAAGTATGAAGAATTGCAAACGAATTAAATATATAGTAAAAAGGTAATATTATGGCATCGTTAATAAAAACAAATAAGATAAGTACACCAGGTGGAGAAGATTTTACTCTTCCGACTACCTATCCCGCTTCCAAATCTACACTGCAATCTACTAGCAGTGGGGTTTGGCAATACAAAACAGGCGGTGTTTCTAGTGATAAAATGGGTTCAGGAAGTACACCATCTGTTATTGGTGAAAGATTTTGCGATAAGGTAAGGGTAAATAATACTGTCTCTACACCTTCAACCGTTAACCTAAGTTTGACACCTGATAATACGAGTGATGTTGATAATATTGCTTGGTCAAAATTAGAATTTGCGGGAGTGTGTTTTGATAACAATTCAGGTAATGATTATTCTCATCCTACCATTAAATTAAAAGATTCTAGTGGCACTGCTATCCTTGATAGTAATTTTAGACAATCCTATAAAAAACGAGACTCTTATAATGCAGGTAATGGAAGTTATGTAAATAGTAACAGCAATGCGAGTTCTAACGGCTTTAAGTTGAATTATAGTTATAGCATAGCCTCTGGAAGTTTAAGCAGCGATGAAGGATTTACAAAAACTGCTGGGTGGACAGGAGCTGGATTGCTTAGTGGTATAGTTTATATTTATTGCTTAACGCCTACTCAAAACAGTGGAGCTGGAGATATAAGTAGAAAAGGTATGATTAGAATGATTTCTCAAATATCATACAGAAATGATCGAACTTTTAGTAATTATAGCTGTTATTTTACTCAGAATTTTAGTGATTTTTATATGAATAGTGATGGACAAACATGGAATCAGGCTACTCAACTTGATTTTTATGATACGAATGGTAATAACATTAATGAGGGTTTGTTTTGGACATACTCTTTCCTTAATCCAACTAAAACATAGGATATAATATGACGGTAAGAACAGAAAAAATACAAAGTTTAACAGGATCAGCTCCTTTAAAACTTCCTACATCTTTGCCCTCTACAAATACAGCAGTTCAGGTAGACACGGATGGAACGATGACTGCGGAGTCTGGATCAACTTCAACATTTAATACTTTGACAAATAGCGCTGGTGAAACAGGGTGGGTATGTTTAAATGTTGTAGAGCAAGATGCTTTAGCGACAGAGATTGATGTTCCAATATCTTCCGGATCGTCTGTATCCGCTTCTGATATATATATGTATAAAATACTATTTGATATTCATGGTTCTAATGGCACTTCAAGTTCAGGGCAGTATCTCTATATAGCTCCCTTAAACGGAAGCACTAATATCTCTAATGGTAATTTATATAATGCAGGTTGGAATTATAGCGATAGTAGTAGTACAAGTTATGGCCCTTATGGAGGCACAGGAAGCGCTAATACTTATGAATTTACTACAAGTGGTGTTATAGGAACGGGCAATTCTGCTGATACATATAGCGCGCAATTTGATATGTCTACAACTCAAACTAGTACCTATCCTTGGAGAGCAGGTATTTACGGTGAAATGAGGTATTACAATGGAGCCGGGTTAAGACACTTCTGTGAACCAGATATGGCTATGAATTGGACTCACGTTAATGGTAATGGTGACTGGTATCAATACAGTTACGGTTATCAAATGTATTCTAATTATTACCTTCAAAAACCTTACAGCACTCGAACCAATACTCAATTTGCTGATGGATTTAAATTTTATACTAATAGTAGTTATAAATGGCAGGGAAATATTCAACTTTGGGGTATTACTAAAACATAAGGAGAAAAAATGTCGACACTTGCTACAAATAAATTAGGAACGCTTTCAGGTAGTGCTGATATGACACTCCCTTCAGCACGCCCTAGCGCTACCGCAGAGGGTTATCTTGATAATAATGGAAATTTAACTTTTAGTTCTGCCGGAACAACGCCTTGTGAGTTTTATGTAACTGATGCTGGCACTCCTATGGTAACAACAGTTTATATTGATTCTACCTACAATAATGGCGCTGATGCTGTAGGAAATTCTAATTTTAGTAACAGTGCTAATGATTATTTTGGATGGAATTTAGGAATTTGGAATTTACCTGCTGCTATACAAACAAATTATTTAGCTCAAGCAAATATGAGGTGGCTCGATTTAGATTTTACTTTTTATAATAATAGCGATCAGGGTTCAGGACAACAAGGTTTCTTTATGATTTTAAACAGAGCTGGCACAGCTCATGGTTGTACTAATGGCAATTCATCTGGAATTGGAGATCAATATGAAAGCCAAGCAGCAACAAATAATAAGTGGGAAGGTAATTCCAATTGGTCTAGAAATACAACCGCTAGTAGCTCTAATTCTACTCCATGGTCTGGACAAACAAATCAATGGTCATCTGGCCCTTATCTGTATGCGACAAATAGTAATAACCAAATAGGACAAGCTAGTGGAAGACTGCACGTAAAATGTGCGCCTGGAGCCTATCAAAGAGTATGGCATGATGGATATTATACTTATAGTAACAGCTGGGATTATGGCCCAAGCTGGTATTGTGGCGCTAAAATGCCATATCGAGGAAACACAACGTGGTCTACCTCTAATGCATACACATGGGCTGGAGAATTTGGCGGATTTAGATTAAATGGACAAGGATACAGTTCAAGTGACGCCAACAATCAAGTGTGGCTGAGTGCTGTTTTAAAATGCAGAATTAAACCCACGGCTGTTGTATAAAGTTAAGGAGAGAAAATGGCATATCCAACTAAAAAGACATTAACCAAAGGTAAAATCAATGATAGAAACCCAACAACATTTGAAAGAGAGTGGAGGGATGAAACCGATGCTGAGTTAGCCATGAGACAAGCCGCTCATGACTTATCTATTGATAATTACCATGTTTCAAGAATTAATGATTACATAGATTTATTACAGGGTACAAAGTCTCAATTAGATTGGACACAATTGGTTGATGCTCCACTAAAAAATCAAGACGCATTTACAACATATCGAGCAAGTTTAGACGCATTAATTGCAAACAAAGGTGAATATGTGGATGGAAGTGGTGATCCAGTAGATAAAACAGATACTTTTTGGGATGAGGGAAGTCTTTTATATGATTTTGTTCCTACAGCTCCCACTCCAGAATATAAAGATGATTACGATCCTGAAAATCCCGAAGGTCATGAACCCCCATCAGAATAGGAGATGAAAACCAGATACTCGTATTCTTTTTTAAAATAGGATAAAATAAAATATGGCATTTGGTTTTGACTCATACGCACAAGACGCTTTCTCCACTTCAGGAGGAGGGCCAGTCAATGTAACTGTATCCGCTACAGGCGTAGCCGGAACAACTAGCCTTGGAGTTGTTACAACTAAATTTGACATGGTGTTTGAGGTTACGGGTGTTCAGGCAACTGGAGCTATCGGCACGGTTAATGCGGGAGCTGGCGTCATAGTCTTCCCAACGGGTGTATCGGCAAATGCTGAATTAGGTAACGAAACGGTCTTTGTAGGTATTCTTGTTCCCGTTAATAACACTAACCTTCTAATGACAGCAGAGTTAGGGACAGTAGAGGCGGTCTTACCGATTACTGCTGAAGTAACTGGAGTTTCTGCAACAGCTCATTTAGGGCAAGAAACGGTTGTTGCGGGTAATGTTATAGCTAAACCAAGAGGCGATGAAACATTTAATGTGACAGTTGCTAACGGTGGTAGTGGTAATGTTTATTACTTAAACTACTTTATGCAGACTACACTTGATAGTCTTCATCCTCCATTTACCTATCGCTTTGATTTATCAGATTCTTCTACAGGAAGTCATCCTTTACGATTCTCTACTACAGCAGATGGCACGCATGGAGGAGGAACGGAATATACAACAGGAGTAACAGTTAATGGAGTTGCTGGTAATCCGGGAGCTTATGTAGAAATTACTCTTACTGATTCTACACCACAACTGTATGTCTATTGTGCAAACCACCCAGGCATGGGCTTCATGCTTGATATGGATTATAATGCTGAAATAATTGGAAATACCGCACTAAATAGTGTAACAATTAAAGCATCTATACTTATTCCAGTAAATAACTCTGGAATGAATGTTTTTGGTATAGTTGGAGATGTAAATGTATCAGGCACAGCTCTTATTACTCCAACCGGAGTGAGTGCCACAGGATTTATTTCTTCTGGTCAAGTACCTGCTGTTAATGTGTGGCAAGTGATTGACGATTCGCAAACCCCAGGTTGGACGGAGATAGCAGCGTAATGGCAAGTACATATTCAAATTCTTTACGATTAGAACTTATTGCTACCGGGGAACAAGCTGGTACATGGGGTTCTACAACTAATCGAAACATGGGAACTTTATTAGAGCAAGCCATATCTGGTTATGAAGTTATAACTATTTCTGGAGATACCACTCTTACAACAAATAACGGTCAAACAGATCAATCAAGAAATATGGTTCTTGATGTTCAAGGAACTATTGCAACAACAGCAAATATTTATATTCCAGCCCAAGAAAAATTATATGTTGTAAAAAATGGAACAACGGGTGGACAAAGTATAGCAGTAAGAACAACTGGGCCTACAGGAACAAGTGTCACTATTCCAAATGGTAAAACAACAATTTTGTATGGCACGGGTTCTAATGTTTATACAGCTCTTACATTTACTGATGATTTAGATATAGACAACATTAATTTTACAGGAAATACAATTTCTTCCACAGATACAAACGGCAATATTGTGCTAACTCCAAACGGAACTGGAAGTGTTGTTCTTTCTAAAGATGTAACAGCAAGTCAAGCTTTAACAGTAACTACAAATTTAGCCGTGAATGGAAATACTACTTTAGGCGATGCCTCTGGAGATACAACAACAATTAATGGTAATGCTGTTTCTATTCCTAATGGATTAAACTTTGATACAAATACTTTAGTATTAGATCAAACAAATAATAGAGTGGGTATTGGACAAGCTAATCCGTCTTCTGCCCTTCATGTTGCTAATAGAACAATTACCGATGATTTTACTATAGGTGGCACGGGTGGTTATCAATTCCCTAGTTCTTCTGGAACTTCCGAACAAATTTTACAAATGAACAGTTCTGGAAATTTACAGTTTGTTGATATTGGAACAATTGGAGCATGGTCAACTGTAGGTAATGCTATAAGTGGTGGAGCAAATTCCATGACTATTTTTGGATCTGTTGCTTATGATGTATGGTGGGCTACTTATCGGTTGCTCTTTGATGCTACAACTTTAACAACATTTAGAGTTGGTTTAGTCGATTCAGCTGGTAGCCAAGTATCTGCAAGTAATATATTTAACAGCACATTTATCTACCAAGATGTTTCAGGAGCTAGTGGAGGCGCTATAACATCAAATGCAAATAAATCTTCTAATGCAGCCACAGGAGTTATTGCTGTTGGTAGTGTCCCTACTTCATCATCAACGGAAGTAGTTGTTGAGGGAACAATGTATTTATTTAGAAATGCTCAATACTCTTCAGGAAATAATTTTGCTGGTAATGCTCAGTCCACTTGTACAAAAGATGGTGGAGCAACTAGTGATATAGGTACTACAAGTCAATGTTATATAAAGGAAGCGTCAGCAAATGCGACTGCTGTATATGGCTTAGTGTTTAGTGAATTAGGTGGCAACACCTTAAAATCAGGATCTCGTATAGATTTATATGGCGCATCATTCCCAACTTAAGGTAAACAATGCTAGAGAATGTTCAATTCAAACCTGGAGTTATAAAAGAAGGAACACGCTATTCAAATGAGGGTGGATGGTATGATTCTGACAAAGTAAGATTTCGTTCAGGTTTTCCAGAAAAAATAGGTGGTTGGGAGAAAAGAGGAAGTAATACTTTTCAAGGAACTTGTCGCAGCTTAAATCAATGGGCTGCTATTGACGGAAGTCAATATATAGGTGTTGGAACTAATCTTAAATTTTATGTATCTGAAGGTGAAGCTTATAATGATATTACACCAACGAGAAAAACTTCTTCACTAACAAATCCATTTACAACTGTTAACGGATCTACTTTAGTTACCGTAACTGATGCGGGCCATAATGCTGGTCAAAATGATTTTGTAACTTTTTCGGGAAGTGGCGCTGTTGGTGGAGTTCCAGCAGTAGATTTTAATAAAGAACATCAAATAGTTACAATTATTGATAATGATAACTACACAATAAATGTATCCACCTCTGCGAGTTCAGCAGTAAATGGAGGTGGTTCAGTTACTGCTGTTTATCAGATTAACACGGGTTCAGTGGACTATACAGCTGGTGTAGGTTTTGGAGCTGGTTTTTTTGGTGGAACACAAACAGGAGTGCAATCAACAACTACAACAGGCACTAACAGTGCTGGAGCAGCTACTATTAATGTAGTATCCACTGCTGGTTTTACAGTAACAGGAACAATATTAATTAATGAAGAATTAATAACTTATGGAGCATTAACAGCCACATCTTTTACTAGCTGTACGAGAGGTCAATCAGGAACACAAGACGCAACACATACAGCTGGAGCTATTGTTCAACAAGCCGATACTTTTATCGGATGGGGTAATGCAGCCACATCATTAACAGACGGCCAACAATTACGCTTATGGGGTAAAGATAATTTTGGTGAAGATTTAGTATTTAATGTTAATAATGGCGGTGTTTATTATTGGGATAAATCAGGTGGAGTTTCTGCCCCGGCAGTTGCTTTATCTGCGAAGGCCGGAGCGGATGGATTTGCGCCAACGGTAGCGACACAAGCTCTTGTTAGTGAATTAGGTAAACATGTTATTTGTTTAGGAGCTAATGAACAAGGATCTACTACACAAGATCCTATGCTTATTCGATGGTCTGACACAGAAAATCCAAATATTTGGCAAGTGTTAAATGAAAATAATGCTGGTGATTATAGATTATCATCTGGTAGTAAAATTATTGGAGGGATTAAAACAAGACAAGAAATATTAATTTGGACCGACACAGCTTTATATGCCATGACTTATTCTGGAACAAATTTTGTTTTTAATTTTAGCTTGATGGATGAAGGTACTTCTATCTTATCTCCGAATGCAGCTATCAATGCTAATAATAGTATCTTTTTTGCTGATAGTGAAAACTTTTATGTGTATACCGGTTCAGTTCAAACATTGCCATGTAGTGTAAGAAATTATGTATTTAACGATATTAATATGTCACAACGCTACAAAGTTTTTGCTGCTAGAAATGAAAACTTTAATGAAGTGTCTTGGTTTTATCCAAGTGCTGATTCTACAGAAGTAAACAGATATGTAACTTATAATTATGTAGAAAGAACTTGGGCTGTAGGTACAATGGATAGAACAGCTTGGGATGATGTAGGAACTTCAGTTACTAACCCTATAGCAGCCGGCGATAATAATTATATATATAATCAAGAAACTGGAGATGATGACGATGGATCTGCAATGACGGCTTATATTGAATCAAGTGATATTGATATTGGAGCCGGTAATCAAATGATGTTTATTAGGCGTATATTACCAGATATTTATTTTTATGGAACATCAGCTTCACAAGACATGAATATCATTGTAAAAGTAAGAGACTATTCATCTAGCTTGAATCCTCCAATAACAGATCAAACATTTACATTTCAAACGGGAGCAAGTAACAGTGGATCTACGGGATCACAACAATTATACTCTCGTATAAGAAGTAGGCAAGCTGCTTTTCGTTTTGAAAGCACTACTACAGGCCAGCAATGGAGGTTGGGAGGAGTAAGATTAGATATGAAACCGGATGGTAGAAGATGAGCAGAACACCTGAACAAGTATTAACAAAAACAACTTTACCGCTACCGGAAAGAGAGTATCAAGAATCCTATTTTAGAAGGTTAGTAGGTGATATTCAAAGGATATTTACCAGCTTACAAACACCAGAGGAAACTAGAGAAGAGTCTGAAACCTTTTCTTGGTTTATAACTTAATGGCAAGAGCCTATTTAAATATTGTGAAAAATGGTTTATCATCTGGTGATAATACAATTTATACTTGCCCACAAGGTGGACAAGCTATAGTTAAAGTTGTAAATATATATAATACTACTGCGGGAGCTGTAACAGTTTCTACAAAAGTATTAGATAGTTCCTCAACCACTACAGGTGTATGGAACGAAACATCAGTGTCTGCAAACACTCAAGAACGAGTCCTTCAAAACGGAGAAGTTATAATTTTGGAGTCAAGTGACGTATTGAAAATAAACGCTGGGACAGGAACGGCAATAGATTCAATAGTTTCTTTACTTCAAATAACATGAGGACAATATGGCGTGGTATGATTTTATTCTAGATACTGGTAAACAATTTTTTAAACCTCAGAATTTAATGAATTCTTTAGGAACCGCAGGCATTATGCAATTGTTTGGCGGTAATAGTGATGATTTTAAAAGAAACTTTTTATTAAGTAATTTATCACGATCTTCAAATCCTTTATCATTAAGTGCTAAAGACAAGAAAAAAGCTTTTGCACAGTTAACTCCTAAAGAACAACAAGAATATACAAATTTAGCTCGTTCTGGAAATTTAAGAAAAGAAGACTTTCAAACTTTTAAAGATTTAGGAGTTATTAAACCGGGCGCATTTAATACTCACGAAGATTATTTACAATACTTTCAATCGAAACAAGCTCCTTCAGCGGGACAAGGTTTACCTGATTTTACTCCAACAGGAGAACCTAAATTAATGTATACATCTATGGGTGGTGGATCTAATCAACCTTCCCAACAAATAAGTACAACTTCTTATAAAGGTTTTAATGATCCAGCTGGTATATTAAGTTTACCTAAATCTCAAGGAACAAGTCGCGGTAGCGCACCTGATTATGAAATAACACCAGGTCCGAGAGGAACACATACGTATTATGATCCAAAGAGCGGAGAAAAATTTATTCTTGGGAAGGATAATTCAATAAATATGATAACTCAAGGCACTCCTTCAGCCCCCGGCTTTGGACAAGGAGGATTTAATTTTAATCAAGGTATTGGTGGATTAAATAAAGGATTCTTTGGACCACATCTTCAAAACTTTGATCAAATTATGATGAATAAACTTTTATTAGAGGCTATTAATCCTGACTATTATAAGAAAAGAGATTTTGCGGCAGAAGCTGAAGAAAGAGATAAGAGATTAAGAAGAGAATTTAGAACAGAAAGTTTAGATCCAATGAGGTCAGGTTTTGCACGCAATTTGCGTCCACGAGGATATAAATCTGGTGGGATTACTGATTTAACAAACGGTGGAGAATCGGCTGGTCCCGGAACAGGAACTTCTGACTCTATCCCGGCTTTATTATCTGATGGTGAATTTGTTATGACAGCTGAAGCGGTAAGAAATATGGGCAATGGTTCACGCCAACAAGGAACTCGTAAAATGTATGATTTAATGAACAATTTAGAAAGAAAAGCATAATGGCTGAGATAGGACAATCACAACAAACATATATGGATCCTATAAAAAGGGAATTACTTAATTTCTTAACGCAACAGTCTATGGGTTTAATTAGCGGAATGCAACCTAAGCTAGATGAGCAAGGAAATATTATTTATGGTACACGACAAGATTCTTTAGGAAATCCTTTACCAGAAATGGAATATGTAGGAAGGCCTTTTTCACAAGACGCTGTTACTAAACAAGTTGCACCTTTAACCGGGTTAGAAACATCTGCTTACCAAGCTGCTGGCGCTGGAGTTGGTCAATTTCTTCCTTACTTACAAGATGCAAGAAGATTGTATGGTGAGTCGGGAGCGCTAGAAAGAGAGCGAATACCATTTGTTACCGAGGGTATATTAGGGACGCGTAAAGGAATGGATCTTGTAGAAAGCGCATTACCTTATTATCAAGGAATTGCTGACGAAAATAGATTTACAGAACAAGTTGCCGATAGATTAACACAAAGATTAGAAGATAATGAAGCTAGACAATTAAGTAATTTAGCACGAAGCGCTGGTGGATCTGGAGCTTTAGGCGGAAGTCGTTACGGAATAGAAAGAGCTAATATACAAGAAGGAACTCAAGAAGCTTTAGCTGATAGTTTAGCAAACTTGTATAACACAAATTTTCAAAATCAAAGACAAGCTGAACAAGTTGCAGCCCAAGGTATAAGTAGTTTAGGTAGCACATATGGAAATATGGCAAGCGCTGTTCCATCTGTTGCTCAAGGATATGGATCTGTAGCAACTGGACTTGGATCTTTAGCTGGTAATTTTGCTCAATTAGGTCAAACAGGACAACAAATGTATGGACAAGATTTAAACACAGCTAGAACATATGGACAATCATTGAGAGATTATAATCAAAGTTTATTAGACACACGACAATCTAATTTATATGCTGAACAATCTTTACCGTTCCAGTTATTAGGTTATATGTCAGGTGTTACAGGAAGTTTACCAAACAACAATTACACTATATCAACTCCATTACCTAGCCAAGGCGATACCTATGGAATGGCATCCGGTATAGCTGGTGTAGGTCCGTTTGGTGGAGGGAGTGTATAATGCATAAACCTTGGCATCAAAGATCTATGATGAGATATAATGTTGGTGGACCGGTATCACAAAGAAGACAACGCAGAGTTAAGTTACCGGTAACTATTAATGAAGAAAAACGCCCGCCGTCTTTAATTCCTAACACGAGAGGTAGAAGTGTTGGAGTAGATGAAAATCTTATTAAATATTTACAAAAACAAATAAAAGATATTCCAGTAAATGAATTACCTTTAGGAGAAGATATAGGTGGAACAACTCCGATGAGACGATTTTTAAATAATCCTCAATTTGTACATAATAGAAGAAAAAATACTTCTCAAGGGAAAGCATTATCTGGCTTGATAAAAGAACAAGAAAGATTAAATCTTTTAGCAGATTTTGAAAAACAGTTAGAGTTTGAAAAAAATCCTAAAAGAAAAAATAGGTTGCGTAAAAAAATAAATGAATTAAAAAATAGTGGAGTTGGAGGATTAATAAACGCAAGAAATTTTGATATTAAAAAAGGTATTGAAAGAGATCCCGCAAATCTTTTAGGAATAGAATCCCCTTCCATAGAGTTACCTCAATTTGATACTTCGGGACAAAGGATTCAAAAAGAAATTGATGATGCAAATACACAATCTGTCGATATTGATTTAGAGAGCGTTATGCCTACTGCATCTGGTAAAGAAGTTGATCAAACAGAGGTTGAAGAAACAACCGAATCAGATCCAAGTCCAACTCCAGAAGAACCACAAGAGGAAACAGTGGAAGATTTTATAGAGCGCATGAGGAGAGAGTCTTTTATTGATAGAAGTCCAGAATACAGACCGGAGGCAATACGAGCTGGTAATGTAGCTCAAATGTATGGTGAAATTGCTCCAGGTCAGGTAGGTGGTTTTGGTGTGGGACTGTCCCGCGGAGCGCGGACAGCGGAGCTGCGCCAGCAAGGTATTGAAGATAAAGAAAGAGAATACGAAAAAGAAAGAGAAATAGAGATGGCTAAGTTAAGAGCTGAGGCTGCCTCAACACCAGCCTACGGTGATTTGGCTGATTTAACTGTAGGTCAATTAGGAGGTAACGATATTATAGCTCAAATATACAAAAGTAAGCGTCCGGGATTATATGATTCAAAATTTGCAGAGGGACAAGCAGCAAATGTTATTCAAGTTGTAGATGAAGGAACAAGAACTTTAAATAGATATTTAAAAGCTATAGATGCATTAAGCGCTAACGCTGATTTAGCTACGGGTGGTTTACCACAATTACAAAAATTAGCCGCTCAACTGGGAACACTGTTTAATTTAAAACCATCAGCATCTAATATGCAAAACCAAAATGCAATAGTAGATTTTCTTCAATTAGAATTAGCAAAAGAGTTATTAGGAGAAGGTGGTAAAACTATTTCTGACACTGAAAGGCTAATGGTTAAAGAAGCTTTAGGCGCTCCGAATACATTTACATCTCCGGATCTTTTAAGAAGAAGGCTCAAAGAAGTAAAATTAAAACTATTATCTAGTAGAGATGCTCATAAAAGATTTTTAAATAATGCTGCAGAAAAGTTTCCAGACATTGGCGCAGAATTATCTAGAAGAAATAAAACTGTAAAAAAATCAGATTACATGGGAAATTAAATGGGTACTTATCAGTTAGAAACACCAAACGGAGGATTACAATCTTTTGAAATTGATGGAGATAAACCAACTGAAGAAGAACTTGTCTCTATTCAAAAGTATGTAGAAAAAAATAGAACTCAAACTCAATCAGATGTAGATGTTTTTTTTGAACAAGCTGGAACACCTGTTAGAGACGGACTCTCTTCTACTACAGATCCATCTCAATATGTGGATCAAAATATAGCGCAATCACCTGACAGAGAGAAATATGACGCTGATGTTGATTACTCAAGTGGAATAAAAAATGCTGGTTTTCGATTGAGATTTTCTAATTTAAATAATGATAAAGAAAAAGCTTTATTATTAAATAAAGAATTAGGCCCGCAAAAAGAATTTTGGGATGTCGATAAAATTGGAAGATTTATTTTGACAACTGCTGGAAGACAAAAATTAGGAGATACTGGAGAAGGTAAAATAGCTATAGATGAAGAAGGGTTTAGTTGGAATGATCTTACAGATTTTATAGGTGAGGCGGGTATGCCTATTGCAGGTGCTATAGCGGGAACTTTAGGAGCTTTAGCTTTTGCCCCGGTTGCAGCGCCTTTATTAGTTGCCAGTGCTGGAGCTGGATTAGGAGCTGGAGCATTTACTTTTTTTGATGAATTACAACAAAAAGGACGAGGTGTAGCAGATGAAGATTTTAATGAATATGGAAAAAGAGCGGCAGTAGAAACAGCTTTAGCTGCTGGTGGTGAATATGTTGGTGGTGTTCTTTTTAATACTATTAGAAGGTTATTTAAAAAAACAGGAGGAGCAGGTTTTACTAAAGGAGAGATAGCCGAAATAAATGAAAAATTATTAAAGGAAGATCCCTCAGCTAAAAAATTTAAAGATCCAACTAGATTTACTACCGATGTATTTTTAGGTAGATCTGCTGGTAAAGAGGGAATGGAAAGAGCAGAACAATTAAAAAGTTTAATAAAGGAAGGTTACACGCCGGATATGACTGGAGAAGGTTTAAGTAATAGACCTATTTTAGGTGTTAATGTAAAAATATTTGAAAGTATTTTCCCAGGAAGAGTTGATGAAAACGCTACTATTTTACGAAGAAGAATAGCAGATGAATTATTTGAGGGCAGAGAAGATTGGTTAGACACGGCAGAATTAGAAAAAATGGTTAAAGAATTTGAGTCTGGAAAATTAAGAATAGGCTCAGAAATGGTTGATTTGGCTGAGGATGATATTAAAAATTATCTTACTACAGCTTATGACGGTATTCTTAATAAAATAGTTACTCAAGGATTTGATTCTGGGCAAGCGGCAAAACAATTAAGTGAAGTGCAACAAGCTTTTCATAAAACAATGGATGATACATTTGAAGCTATTGACACAGATATGGGTGTAGCAAATATGAAATTACAAGCAGCGAGTAAAGGTAAAAATTTAGATGAAACAGCATTTACTCCTGAAGAATTAGCAGATATGGAAAGTTTAGGAGATGATGTTTTAAAACAGTTAGCTGCAGATGGAATACCTACTGATGAATTAAGAAAAATTTCCGATACTTTAATTATTAAACCAAATGTAGCGGGAACAGCAGGCCCACGGGGACCTGCTTTTATTATTCCTACTCAATTTAGAAACGCTTTAGAAGAATTAGTTCAAGAAGGTGGATTAGATCCTCTTAGAGTAAATAATCCTTTAGTGAAACAACTTATTATTCCAGATGAAGACAACCCTTTAACACATTTATCATTAAGACAGGTAAATAATATAAGAGGATATATTAATAATTTTGATGCAGAAACTGCATTAGTAGGTGATAAATCAAAATTTGGATTAGCTCAATTAAGGGAATCTTTAGATAATGATCTAGCGTCATCCGCAAACAGAATAAGAGATATTAATGATATATTATCAAAAAGAACTGCTTTAAATGAGCCACAAAAAAACCTTAAAGACGCATTTAAAATTATGGAAAGATCTGTTGATGATTTAGAAAAAGCTCAAATAAATTACAGAAATTTTATGGAGCATCAAGACGATGCTTTAATTAGATCTATAGCTAAATCTACTGCTGATAAAAAAATAGATCCAGCACAATATTTAAATACATTATTAGATAGCCCTACTAACTTAGCTAAATTTATTTCATCTTTAAGAAAAGCTAAATCTAGCCCGGGCATAGAAGATATAAGAAAAAATTTAAAACAACCTGATGAATTTACGATGGGTGAAAGAGAGACTGCAAGTAGATTAGAGGCTAGAATTTTAGGAAAAGATTTTGCTGATACAACTGCTCAAGAAAGAGCTAAAGTTTTTCAGAATGTGGAGAGTAAAATTAAAGCTGGCGAAGTGTTAACAGATCCCAATGAAATGAATTTAAAAAACATTATAGATAATGTTCAAAGAAGAAAAGAAAATTTTCAATCTTTTAATGTGGCTTTAAATGACACCTTACCTCAAATTGAAAATAAAAGTATTGAATTATTACAAAAGAAATTTTTTCAAAATGCTATTGAAAAAGCAACTGTTGACGGTAAATTTGATGTAAGAAGATTTGGACAATACATAGATAGTTTTAATGCTAAACCTAGAGTTGCAAAAGGAATTAAACCTGGGACTGCTGAATCTGGTACTATTGCTCCTGAATTTGAAAATAAAACTTTTTTTGAAATGCTTTTTCCAGATGGTAAAGGTATAGAGTTAATAGACAATATTCAAAAATTAAATAGAAATATTGCTGACGGAGAAATTGATAATTTTACATTTATAGCTGATGATCTTTCTTTAAATAATCCTACACCGAATATTGCTGGACAACAAATAGATGAATTAATTTCTAAAATAAAAGAGGGTAAAGAATTATCAGAAACTTTAGTTGGCCCTCAATCAGCACGAATGGCTGACTTAGCTGAAAATCAAACCGGTAGTCAAGCTTTAAGGTACATTGTTGGAAGAAGTCCCGGCGAACAAGCACAATATTTTAGAGCGGCTAATAAACATATAAACAAACTTGAAGAAGCGGGGAAAAAAAACGAAGCTGCAGAATTTAGTAAATTTAGAGATGGTGTAAGAGATTTAGTATTAGCTCGATTAATTGATAGAGGATCAGGTAATTCGGCAGATGCAGTATTTAATGTATTAGATCCTAGAAGATTAAGCAGATTATTAAGTGAAGAAGGTAGAATCTCTGGATACAGTCCAACCGATATGAATGAAATATTTGGCATAGAATTTGATAAAAAAATATTTGGTAAAGTTCCTAAAAATTTTCGTGAAGCTTTAAAATTGTTTGGCAAAGAGGCAGAATTAGTTTCTTCATTAGGTGGAGCTAAAAAAGACATAGGTGTAGGTTTGCAAGCAGCAACAGCTAAAGCTAATGCATCTCAAGGATTTTTATCAGGAAGCGCTAAACAAGCTTGGTCAGGTTTAAGTAAAATAGGAAGAGCTTTAGTTATGTCTAGAACAATTCAATCAAAATTTTATATGGACATTGCCACCAATCCTCCACAAAGTTTAGCACAAATGTCAAAACAAAGACAATTATTGCGTAGTGCTTTTATTCAAGCTTTAAATCAAGTTATAACAGAAGGCACTCAAGATGTGGGTGAAGAAATTGTTGAATCTGTAAGAGAAGATATAAAACCTCGTGTTGAAGAAGTTACAGAAAGAGTAACTGAATCTGTAAGACCAGAAACACAAGGTGGTCCAGAAGTAGAAAGAGATGAAAGAGCTGTAGAAATACAAACTCCTCGAATACCTATACCTTCTCCTCAAGAAATATCTTTACGCGGTCCAGCAATGGATTTATCTTCAGGTAATATAGAACGAGATATTGCACTTGGAGCTGCGGGAACGAATCCGACAACACAAGCACTATTAAGAGCAAGAGGCAGAGCATAATGGCAGAAAATAAAACAGGAATAGGTGGATTATATTCAGGCGGTTATGGCCCCTACATGACACGAACAGACGCTCAATTTGTTAGAAGACCAGCTCAGAATTTTATGACTGGTCAAAATCTTCAGAACCCTCCATTGGACATTTTTGATGTTACGATGAATCCCGATCAATTCTTTGGCGGTTCAGGAACTGGAACATTTAATCAACAATTTGAAGGAAGCGTACGACGTCCTGGATTAGGATCAGGTAATCCTAATTTAGGAGATCCAACCTTTGGTGGTGGGACCGTCCCAGGTGGCGGGGGAGCCGGGAACACCGGCGGGGGAGGATCTGGAGGTTCTGGAGGAGGCTCTGGCGGCGGCGGAGGTGACGGCGGAGGTGACGGCGGCGTCATCATAGGCCCCGGACCAGGCGGAGGTGGTGATGTTGATTTAGAATTACCCGTAGTTAAAGGGCCTGGGACTGGTGAACAAATATTAGGACTGTTGATTTCAGCTGGTTTGGGGGCTGTGATGCCAGGAGTTATTGACAAATTATCAAGTGGAATGGGTTTTGGTGATTTATCAACAGAAGAACAAATTAAAATTAATCAAGCTTTAAATCAAACTGGCTATGATATGAGCGCTAATTTAACGAATATTATTGATAGTAAAATAGATCCAATAATTGAAAACAATATTGAAACTAAATTTGAAGAAGATTTATATGATAATTTAGAGCCTGATGACGATATATTTGGAGCAGATGATAATTATACACGTTTAGATGACATGACAAATGCGGCCATAGATAGTATGTTGCAAGCAGAGGAAGATAATCTTGGTCCAACAGAAAAAGTAACTGTTTATGAATTAGATGATCCTACTTCTTTTACGGGTGATTTAACAAATTTAGCTGGAGACAGTGTAGAGTTTATTACAGGAACTGGTGCAGGCGTAGATAGACAAGGTAATGTTTATGTTGAAGAGGTAGAAACAACTGCTGACGCAAGTCAAGTAGAAGAAATGAATCAGTTAGAAGATGATCTTAAAGAAGCGGGTTATAGTGATAAAGATATTTTAAATATTCAAGGTAATGACACTCTTTATCAATCTTTATTAAGTAAGGTTATAGGTGTAGACGCTTTAGATTTTCTTATAGGCGGAGACAAAGGAAAAATACCAGTAGTAACAGATTATGAAGTTGAGAATTTTGTAAGTGGTGGTGACGAATTAGATGTAGGGACACCACAAGATAATGAAGATATTTTTAGTTTAGAAGAATCGTCTAGTGATGATTTTATGTCCGATGAAAATTTAATAATGGATGAAGCTGGTAATTTTTATAAGAAAAATTCTTTAGGAAAATTAGTAAAAATAACTCCGTCAATAGCATCCGGCATAACAACTCTTGGATTAGGTGATCCGTCTAATGTTAACGAAATAGTTAAAATATTGGATCCGTTAGAATTTACTGAGGCAGGCGCTTCAAATATAGCTGGTGAAGGAACTGGAATTTTTTATAATGATCCCGGTATGACGAAAGCAGAAAGCCTTATATCATCTCTGGGAGATTCCTCAAATTATACTTTAAATGAAGCGGGAAATTATGTAAATAAAACTACAGGAAATGCTATTTCTTCTGGGGAATATAATGATTTAATAGGAGCTGAAGAAACTTTAGATGCAGCTGATGAGGGCGGAGGTATATTTGATTTCCTCAGTAAAGGCGGCGGAGATGTAGCTGGTTATAAAGGCGGTTTAAATGTTGGAGAAGGAATATCTGTTGCTATATCAGCATTACAACTAGGTAAAGCTATTAAAGATGGAGATCCTGTAGGCATGGCATCCGGTACATTTGGAATTATGGCTACTTTAGCAGGTATTGGAGGATTACCTGGAATAGCAATAGGGATGGCTCCAGCACTTATAAGTATGTTATCTGGAGGCCCAGAACCTTATACAGTTGGAACTGAAGCTACCGTAAGAGATGATGGATATGTAGATATTAAACCTGTATATGACGGAGGTCGTGAAATTGATACAGTAAAAACATTGGTGGGATCTGCTGACAAAGTAAATAGCATTATCTTCCAAGCTAAATTAGAGGGAATAGATGTTGGTATAAATGATGAAGGAGCAAAAGCTATTTCTGATGCTACTACATTTACAAGTATGCCGGGAGGAAAAGAGAAAAGTGGTGTTGGATACGTCGGCCAACAAATTGAAGGGTTAGGCGGTTCAGATGCTGTTGCTACAAACGCTCTTATGAAAGCTATTGAAGTTGGTGGAGTAACTGGAGATGTTGAGGCTTTTTCAGAAATAGTAAATAGAGAAAAACCTGATGCATTTGATGAAGGCGGATGGGGTAAACTAAATAACCAAATAGATCTTATTAATAACGCTGTTGATAGTGGATTAATTCCAGACGCTACAAGAAATTATGGAAGACCAGATAATGTTGTTGGATATAGAAATCCAGATTTTGATAACTTATATGATGACGCTGGCACTCCAGATGATTTTAGTGATGATGACTTAATATTTGCACAACCATTCTCCAGCCAAGCATTATCTCAAGCACCTGGACTTCAAAATATTAGTTTAGGAAGTGACGAAGAAGTTGCTAAATTTAATGCAATGATTGAAGCTAACAGAAAAGCTGATGATATCACTGAAGTTATAGCAAACTTACAAGGCGCTGGTTATGATGGATTTGCCGATTACTTTGTTGATGAATTAGATAAAAGAAACGAAGGATCTATTTAAGACGGCGTAGATAAACCTATCGATTCAATACCAGTGACAGAAACCTCTTCATCTTCACCAAACTCATTATTCCATTGAAATTTAATTAATTGATTTAAAACAGATATTTGTGTCTTACCTGAATGCTTGGCCATAATTCTTAAACGAGCTAAATCCTCTGTATATATTCTAGCCGTGGAATAGTTTTTTTCTTTTTTGTTTTCTGCCATGTTACTCTCCTTAAAACAGTTTACATTATATATATATTGTATCAGTTTACAAGATTACAAAAAAAATATTTTTTTTTACTTGTATTACAAATGTAAACGATATATAAAAATCAAAACGGTGAAAAAAATCGCCAACTTATTAACTACTTATAAAGGATTAAAAAATGCCAAAAAATTGCAACAAGTTTAGTAAACTAAAAATTAACGAACTGTCAGAACAAGAGGTTGTGGAAAATCTTTTCCTTCTTACTCAACAACAAAGAGAAGATAGAGATACTGCCTCTAAACTCAGGAGTGCCTTAAATAGATATGATGGGCAACGCTTGATGGCACGGCTGCAAGACGATGGAGTGGATACCGGAACGAGAACCTTCGATCACGTTGATGGTTTCAAAGTTGAAGCCTCACTCACTCCAAAAGTACAATGGGATCAAGAACTGCTTTCTAAAGCATTAGATGATCTACAGCAGAAACACGGAAGTGATGCTGCTAAACATTACGCTGATGTAAAATTAAGTGTGAGCGAACGCAATTATAAACACGCTCCTCCTGAGATTAAAACTTTACTTCAAAAAGCACGAACAGTTGTAGTGCCTGATGAAGCGTCTTTTAAAATCACTGAAAACAAGGGAGAATAACATGGAAATAATTTCAGCTAATGAAAGATTAAATGCCGATTATGGTGCCAAAGTAATGTTACTTGGCGAACCCGGTATTGGTAAAACAACACAGCTACTATCATTAAATCAAGAAAGAACATTGTTCTTAAATATTGAATCTGGTGATTTATCTGTTCGTAACTTTAAAGGGAAAACTTTAGAGCCAAGAGATTGGCAAGACTGTAAAGATATTGCAGTCTTATTAGGCGGACCAGATCCAGCTGTTACGGTATCAACCGGAAGTTACAGTCAAGATCATTATAAGAGAGTGGCTGCGAAATACCCAGATTTTGCAAAAGAAATTCAGGATGGTAATTTATATGATACTTTATTCGTAGACTCTATCAGTGTAGCATCTCGATTATGTTATAAATGGGCAGAGCAACAACCGGACGCTCAAACAAAAGGTGGCACTATAAACACTATGAAAGTTTATGGGCATCTAAGAGTTGAGTTAGTGACTTGGTGTACTCATTTACAACATATAAAAAACAAGAATGTAATTTTTGTAGGCATTCTTGATAAGAAAAAAGATGAGGCGGACAGAGACTATTATGAAATACAATTAGATGGTTCTGCGCGTAACATCATTCCGGGTATTGTTGATGAACAATTATGTTACATCACGATACCTGATCCTAACCAAGATCCAAATCAACCTAAAAAAATGATAAGAAAATTTGTCTGTAACAGAGACAACATTTGGGATCTACCAGCTAAAGATCGTTCTGGTAAATTAGAGCTTGTAGAAGAGGCTCATTTAGGCAATGTGCTAGTAAAAATAACAGATAATAAACAATATACAAATCAGGAGAAATAATATGAATATGAATTTATCAGAAGTAAATACTCAAACAACCGCAACTACAAACGAAAGGGTTTTAATAGCGGATAAAACTATAGTACCCGTAAAATTAACATTACAAGATCCAAGTAAAAATGTTGATGAAGCTGGCTCGCCCCGAAAACCTGAGCAAATTGTTCCGAATAATCCTTATGAACATTATTCCTCTCAACAAACAGGCGATAACAGAACTCGATATTTAAGAGCAAGATTTGATGTAATTGCCGGACCAAATGAAGGATCTAGTTTTTGGCAAAACTTTACTGTCTTTCATGCAGATCCTAATAACATAAGTTTAGATATAACAAGAGAAAATTTAAGAGCTTTTGTATGTTCTAATCATAATATTTCTTGGAAAGATGATTCACCTGAAGCTGGTAAATTATTTAATCAAGTGGGTAATGGATGGGATTTTTTAAACGGACTTCATGCTGTTGTAAAAGTTAAACTACAGCCGGGAAATTTAAAAAATGATGGTTCTGGTGATAAGTGGCCTGATAGTAATGAGATATCTTACATACATGCTTTAGATAGAGGTACGGATATTTATTATCAATATTCTCAGGCTTTTGGCATTATGCAAGGTCAAGCTGCTCCGGCACCTCAACCAGCACAACAGCCGGTTCAAGAGCAAGTAACACAAAATGTTCCTCCAGCTCAACCAGCTCAACCAACATCAGATAAACCTGATTGGATGAACCCATAGGAACAATTATGGAATTAAGTAAAAATATACTTACTAAAATAGGTACTGTAATAAAACTTAGTGAAGAAATTCATAATGAATTACTAGAATATAATGAAAACAATCCGAAACACTTTAAAGAAAGCAGAGGTAGAAAAAAGTTTAGTGCTAAAGCCGATCTAATTTTACAATTAAAATCTGAAGGCAATTTAACTAATGCTCAAATTGGTAAGGAAGTAAATTGTTCCAATCAATATGTATCTCAAATCATACGCAGATCTGCGAATGGTACAAAGTAAGTTTCGCAAGAACTCTAAGGGGGGCGCTCCAGGTTATGTTGACAATCTTAACATTAAAGCCTCCCTTAGAAACCTAAACATAACAAGCACGGGATTAAGGAGTTGCTCCTCGTGTCATAGCATAGGACATCATGGTTTTGGTAAATCAGATGTTTTTAACAAAGATATGAAATGGTTTTGTTGTCCTATGTGTCTCGCAAAAGAAGGAGTGAAAATGAAATATAATTGGAGGGATAGAGAGCCTGATTTCGCAACAGTCGATATGGGCCATTTACCAGATGCATTAAAAGAATGCTTATCTGAAGTTTTTAAATTTTTAGAAGAAAAAAATTTTTTAAAAAAAACATTACATGAATTTAGTAAGGAAGAAATATTTGATTTAATTTATAATTTACATATGATTTTTAAATCTAAAGAGCCAGAGGCTTTTATAACTTTTCATAAAGATGTTATTGATGATTGGTTTGTTAAAAAATATGAGAAACCTTTTACCAAAGAAGAAGAAGAAAAAATAGATGATGTGGAATTTGATGATCCAATACCATTTTAGGAGCTTTAAATGTGGAATCTTTCAACCGTCCCAAATGAGGGAGATGTTTCTGATCGTATTAACCCATATGTTAATCACGCATTAGAATTAAAAAACAAAGACGAACCGATACGAGGGTACATAGGCGGTTCTAATATAGGAACAGCATGTACACGAAAATTACAATATCATCTCGAAGGACAACCTAGAGATGAAAACAATCCTTTAAAAGGAAATACATTACGAATTTTTCAAGCCGGGCATACTTATGAAGAAATGCTTACCTTATGGCTTAGGAATGGCGGCTTTGATTTAAGAACGCATGATAGAAAAGGCAGACAATTTTCTTTTGATACCGCAGAAGGAAACATAAAAGGTCATGTTGATGGAATTGTTGCCGGCGGACCTTTAGGAATTAAATATCCCATGTTATGGGAGTGTAAGAGTGCTAACGATAAAAATTTTAAATCGTTTCAACGCAAAGGTGTAGCACGACATAATATTTTATATCATTCACAAATTGTTGTTTATCAATACTATATGAACTTGATGGAACACCCGGCTTTATTTTCCGTGGTAAATAAAAACACGCAAGAATTGTATCATGAGTTAGTGCCTTTTGATTCTAAACTTGCACAAGAATGTATTGACAAGGCTGTGTTAGTAATAAAAGCGACAAAAGTAAAAGAGAGACTTCCCCGTATTGCATTTGAGAGGGATCACTTTTCTTGTAGGTTCTGTGATTTTCAAACGCATTGTTGGGAGACGGAAAGTGAACTTTGATCTACGACATGTAAAGACAACTGCTGAAGCCCCGCCTCAACAAGACTTTGATTTAGATAGATTTAAATCTCAATGTCAGTCGAGATTACCTCATATACTTCAACATCTACTACCTAATGGTAAAATTAAGGGAGAAGAGTTTGTATGCGGTGATTTATATGGTAGCCCCGGAGATTCTTGTTCGTTTAGTTTAAATAAAAACACGCCTGGCTTAGGCGGAGAGTTTAACGGCGGCAAAATGTTCGGAGACTTCATAGATCTATGGCAACATGTAAAGAATTGTGATTTCCAAGATGCGGTAAAAGATATTGGAGATTACATAAGTGTACAGACATCGCGCAAGCCGGTGCAAAGCGTGGCGCCAGCCACGCGCGAGGTCGTGAGTTCTAAAAAGCATATATATAAAGATGAGAATAATGAAGTCATCTGTTATGTAATGCGAAAAGAATTTAAGGGTGGAGATAAGACATTTTATCCTGTGCTTCCCTCGGGAGAGAAAAAGTTCCCACAAGTTCGTCCATTATATAATCGCGAGAACATTGCAACATGTTCTACTGAAGATATGATTGTATTAGTGGAGGGAGAAAAGTGTGTGGACGCTCTTAGGGAAGTTGGTATTACAGCTACTACAGCTATGGCTGGATCGAATGCACCTGTTTCCAAGACCGATTGGTCCCCCTTAGATGGGCGTAATGTTGTTATATGGCCAGACAATGATGAGTCTGGTTTGAAATATAGCACTGCCGCAGCATCGCATCTTTTAACTTTGTGTAATACTGTTCGGGTTTTACAACCGGAGCAAGGAAAGCCAAAAGGATGGGACGCAGCAGACGCTATCGCTGAAGGATTCGATATTGAGTCCTTTCTTTATAAGAAAGATACCGATGTAAAGATTATCAATCTTCTCGATGATAGTCTATCGGTTTCTCAATATAAGGAAGGTCAAGCTCCTCAATTTGAATACCTTCTGGATAACACATTACCCCGAGGTGTCGCTGGCGTCATCGCTGCCGCCGGCGATACCGGTAAAGGTATGTTAACTTTAGATTTAGGATTAAAGCTTGCCTATGGCAAAGTGGGATATGATACAGCTTTCGATGCAACACTGAGACAAAATGGATCTGTGGTTATGTTAACGGCTGAGGACGAAGCTGCGGAGATCCATAGAAGAATAGAGGGTGTTGATTTTGACGGCAGACGCTTTTCTGAAACGGGATATGATTTAAAAATATTACCCTTTCCTAATTATGGTGGAGTAAGACCAATTGTTATTCCAACAAGAAAAGGATTTGAGGCCACGGAAGAGTGGGAAGAGATTATAGCACAAATAAAGAAGATTGACGATTTAGTTCTTGTAGTCATAGATCCATTAGCATCATTTGTTTATGTTGATATTAATGCGGATCCAGCAGCCGGAGCATTTGTTACGGGACATTTCGCAAGACTTGCAGCCGAGACGAATGCAACATGGCTCTTGGTACATCATATGGCAAAAATGGATATGAAGAACCCGGTAACAACACCTGAGCATGCACGAAACTTAATTCGTGGTACTTCAGCTATTGTAGATGGTCTTCGATTTGCATTTGCATTATGGACTCCGCCAGAAAGTGAAATGAAACATTTATGTAAAATGCTTCGGATAGATTTTAAAAGAAATAAAATCGTTAACGGTGCTGTTGTGAAGAGTAATGGACCAGCTGATCGAGAGATCCGAACATTTGTCAGAAACTCGCATAGTGGATTACTTGAAGGGCGTAGCTCAGATCTTCAACTTGCACGCCGTGGTAGAGATTATGAATTAGATGAATTAATTCTATGTATTAAACAAGCTGCATTGGAGGGTAAACCTTTCACCCAAACAGGCAAAGCCAATGGTATTGGTCATCATAAAGAAAGACTAACACCAGAATTACAAGAGAAAGGAATAAACCATTTAGAGAAAATGGTGCAAACTTTAATTGATCAAGACAAAATTGTAAAAGCATCAGCGCCAGGAATGAAACCACGCGTCTGGCTCGATATTCCTGACGGACCTTTTGCAACGGGACTTGGAGAATTTGAGCCGGGATCCTAATATGAATGTAAAATATATCATAACAATTGAAATTGAAATGAAGGAAAAAACTCCTGATTGGAGAAAATGGAAAGATATAGAAATTATTGGGATGGATCCCCCGAAGATTTTTGATATTAAAAATTTTAACATTACCTCTTTAGTTAAAAATTTAGAAACAGTATGTAAGAAATACTTAATAAAAGGAGATAAGGCAGAATTTAATGTAGATGTAAGCGAAATTAGCCTAAAAGACGATTTAAACTAATTTAAAGCGATTACAGACGATTTGAGTATTTATGGACTTGTAGTATATACTAATCACCTAAAGCCAAGGATAGACGATTTATGGAAGAAAATTTATTAAAATGGGATGGTTTTAATTCAGCAATCATCGGTATAGGTGAAAGATCTGGGTTCCCGGAGGTTATTGTCTATGATTACTACAAAATGGTCGAAATCTACATGGAAGATCACGCAGCAAGCCAAGAAGAGGCAGAAGATTTTATCGACATCAATATTGTCGGTCACAATATAGGAGAGCGTACTCCTATTATTATTAAAACCGGTCCAGAGGGAATAGATCACCCGGAAGATACGCAGCTGGACATTAACTTTGAAATGGAGAATTAAATGAACATTGTTTATACAATACGAAATTTTTTATGTTTCCGCTGGTTATGGAAAGAGAGTAAAGATACAAAAATTTTAAAAAGCGTCATGCATAATTGGGATCTGTTTGGTGACAAGATGGAACTGAGCTTACCTGAATTTGCCAAACGCATGGAGACTCTGAGGATCCAATATTATGGCAAACCACGCGACATACCGCATGAATTTGACGATGATGTAAACTAAGCAAACTAGACATCTTTCTCAAATGTGTGTAGTTTTGCATGGGTGAGTAAGAAGAGAAAAACGAACCAAAAACAATTGGGCCGTATGGGCGAATTGTTGGCTGCCCTAGAGCTAGAGGGAATGGGGTACGAAACCTCCCTTGTAGACGCCCCCGGCTACGACCTGATTGTCAATTATAATGACAGACCATTACGGATCCAAGTAAAGAGCGGCCATCCTTTTGCGAAGAACGCAACATCAAAAACAAAACGCTATACATATCAAACGAATGTGGGTGCGGAAAAGCGCCCGCTAGGGCGCGCGAGTGCGGATGTATTATGTGTAGTAGCATCAGATCTTAGAAAATGTTTGTTTATAATCGTTCCAAAGAAGGGATTTGCTACAAGCTTAAAGATGTATCCATCTGCTTTTGCAGAAGATAATATAATGCAAGAGTCTTGGGAAAAGTGTTTAAAAAAATTGGCCCCTAGTAGAGAGGAAACTAGGGACCGTTGTGGCTGCAATCGTGGTTAGGTTTAATGTTATTTAAAGGGAGTTAAAAAACATTAGATGAGTCCTTCGTCCACTTAATACTAGATGTAGTTCAATACGAAGTGTTCGTCAAGATGTTGATTGTGCAATAATGCTTAAAAATGCCACAATACCTAACATTGCAATTAAATAAAATTCAAGAAATGTCATATTCGCCCTCCTTTTCTGTTTCAATAGCTCTCTTCTTCCTTGTGCCGCAAGTTATAGAATAATCTACAGACAGAAGGCTGACCTCCACTCCAACATTGGATAAGTGAAAAAGTGCGGATATAAACGCACTCAATATGTTAATCCTAAGTGAGCGATAGTGTAATTTACTCGAAAAGAGCCTTCCTCAAAATAACCTCCTATTATCTTTTAGAGGGAACGAAGGCTTCAAAAGATGAGAAAACGGCTTGTGCTATCTTCTTGGCTGTATCAAAATTATCAAAACTTAACTGTACCTTGTTAGCCTTGCCGCTTTCTATCTCCAGAGTGGTTGGTAAAGAATGATAGAACCTCATCGTATCTTCTTTTGCCGGTATTATGACCGTTACCTTTATTTGTCCTGCCTCCTTGGTCCATTGTAATCCGTCTTTTACCTGGTCTTCAATGTAACCTAGTTCCTCTAATGTTTTGTGTACTTGCGTACTCATATGCATAATCTCCATATTTTTTTATGTAATTTCTATATTGACTTTAACTTTTTTTTGATTTATTCGCGCAACTGCATAATTTAGGTTGAACCGCTTGTTCTTTCCTTATATTGGCTACAGTTATAGCATTTCCGGCCTGGCTGATAAGTTGAATTAAACTATCAAGATCCATAGGAATTTTTATACAATCTTTATTAGCATTACTAACTATTAAATATTCGCTATTAATGCTGACAAATTTCATTTCATCCATACCTTTAGTGTCCACTGTAATTCTCCTCTTCTATTTGATTCTCTACAAAAGATTCAGCATCTTCAAGTGTAGCTTTAGGGTTTTTCTTTCTATATTCTTCCACACGGCGATCAAACTGTATTTGCTGTTGTTCGATTACCCAATCTGTAAATTTAACGCCCATTTCTTCTCTCCCTTACTTCTAAAAATATAACTAATGACACTAATATCAGCATAAACCAAAAGACTGTTTCAATGACAAACCAATTATAATTATAAATAAATTCATCATATGACTCAGCTATTTGTTCCTCATCTACAGTAAAATTATTAAGTTTATTTATTAGAGAATGTATCCAATCTATCACAGCCCGGCTCCTCTACATATAATGATATTGGATCCCCATCACTATTGTATCCAGGACCAATATAAACCGGGACACAATCTTTTTCTTCTTCCTCTTCAGCAGCCAATAAAATAAGGTTAGATGCAACTACCCACATCGCTATCTTTTCCCATGACTGCGCGCGAGCATTGTTAGATAAAATAATTATCATACTAAAAAAGATTAGTGCGATAATGCTTTTCCACCACCAATCATTCATGATTTTCTTCCTCCAAAAACTGCACACACTCTTGTATTTTCTCGTTTTTTTCTCGTGCTGCTTTAACATCTCCTATAACAATAATAAATGCCATAACAACAAGACCAACAAAATACATGCTTAATTTTTCATACCATGTAAATAACGGTTCTCTTTTCATTTTTATTTCCCCCATACTTTTGTTTTTGTTCCACCATGATACTCAACAGCGTGGCCCTCACTGATAAGGAGCTGACAAATGTCCTGACCATCTTCTGTATATGGTATCGCTAATATTCTGCCATACTTTCCCACGCCTAATGATTTAATCTTTAATTTTTTCGCGCATAACTCTTTTAATCGTGCGGACGCTTTTTTACCTAATGCCTTTTCAACTAAATTTCTGGTTCGCGATTCTGGTGTATCAATACCAGCTAAACGACATCTTTGTTTATGCAGCTTAACATTAAAACCAAGATCAAGAGTAACATCGATAGTGTCACCATCGACTACCCTTTCTAATTCAGCATGATATACAAATGTCTCAACTTTTTCTTTTTTCATCTTTATCTCCCAATAATTTTTTAAATTTTTCTGTAGATTGACCATCATTTTTAGTCCACCTTTTTCTTGACGCAAGCCTTCTTAAATTTCTTGCTGTTAATCTATCTTCATCTTGAGCTTGGTTCATTGCGTCTATAAAACCTGCCCCGGATTTAGTAACTCTTTTTCTACTCATCTTTTTCCCTCAATTGTTTTAAGTTTTTATCTGTAAATACGCGTAGCAACGCATCAACAGCATCGTTTTTATTTTTGAAAACATCCCT